>Ga0315331_10002441_pt1 | contig 14105 bp, 12 predicted proteins | sample M160m34915metaG_FD_203456 | JGI IMG/M metagenome (GOLD analysis project Ga0315331, IMG submission 203456) | Ammonia-oxidizing marine archaeal communities from Monterey Bay, California, United States - M1 60m 34915 | ecosystem: Environmental > Aquatic > Marine > Intertidal zone | place: USA...
CTTCCGGCTGATCAGCGAATTCCCCTACATGGCGGTCGAGATCATGCGCGAACTGGCGCACCGGCTGGAAACAACCACCGCCCAGCTTCGCGAAGCCAGCTCGTCCGTGTGAGACGCGCGGTCGGGAATACATTCACATGAGCCGCCTAGATTCATTTATCCGCCGGGTATCCGCCCAGCGCGATTGCCTGAACATGGCGGCCGACCTGATCGCCGACGTACCGGGTCCGATCCTCGAACTGGGTCTCGGCAATGGCCGCACGTTCGACCATCTGCGCTCGCTTTTCCCCGACCGTGAAATCTTCGTCTTCGACCGCCGTGTCGCCGCACATCCGGACTGCATCCCGGACGACGACCATATGATTGTCGGCGACATCACTGAAACATTGCCCGCCGCGCTGGACCGCATCGGCGGCAAGGCTGCCCTCGCCCATTGCGACATCGGGACGGGTGAAAAGGACTCCAACGCCATTCTCATCGCCACCATCGCGCCGATGGTCAACGCGCTGATGGCGCCGGGCGGGATCGTGTGCAGCGATCAGGAATACACCGTCGCGAATTGGCGGGAACAACCCCTGCCCGACGGCGTGAACCCGGGGCGGTATTTTATCAATCGGGTCGGGGACTAGAAATTATCCGCCGCATTGTCGCCGGTCTGGGGATTCAGGCTTCGCCAGCGATCTGCTCAGACACGTAATCGACGTCGGGTGAATTCGAGTGCCGCAAGACCAAAGCTAAAAAGCACAAACCCCGCCGGCTCCGATACGATAGTGGCGATCTCTTCGACAGCAATCAAGGTAGCACCACCTAGCCCGGTGACAAGGGATGTGCCGCCGGTCAACGGACTGAACGTAATATATCCCAATGTAGTTACGCCGGCTGTTAAAGCGTGCGGGGTTATCCCGGTCACGTCGGTGCTGGAAACATGCGGACTGCCGAAAGCGATCGAACTGCCCAGACCGGTCAAAAGATCGTTGTAGGAATCAAGCACCGCTGCGGCATCCGATTCCCCTACCATCAGAATGCTGCCACCGGCGTTGAGATAATCCGCCATCGCCGAAATTTCCGCGGTGGCATAGTTTTGCGCAGTGCCAAAGGCGGTGCGGCAACCATCAGGTCCACGCCGGACAATAGCGCAGAATTGACAGGTGCAGCCGACACCGTCGTCGTCACCCCTGCAAGACCTTCATAATAGGTGTCAAGATCGACGCTCTGGGCGTGCAGAGTCCACGAAAACAACACATTGGTCCCGCCGCCCAGAATGTTGTCAAAGAATGTCCGGTTCCCCGGGTCGGCGAAATGAGGGTCGCGCGTAACATCGACGTCCGAATCCACGACGAACAGTCCCGCCTGCGCTGTACCCGTAGATCCGACCAACAAAATTATGGCAAGGCCAAGCCCTGCAACAACAGAACTAACTACTTTGTTCATTGTACAACACACTCCCCAGTCCGGGCCCTCTAAACCTGATTGCTAAATTTCTCAAAATTATTGTGGCGAATCCATATAGCCGTCGGACTGGAGACACAACCGATTGTCAGAAGCTGTCTCCACTTCACCCCAGCCGCACCCGTCTCAACCGCAACGCGTTCCCCACCACCGATACCGATGACAGGCTCATCGCCGCTGCCGCAAACATCGGTGACAGCAGGATGCCGAACACCGGGAACAACACCCCGGCGGCAATCGGCACCCCGGCGATATTATAGATAAACGCAAAGAACAGATTCTGGCGGATATTGGCCATGGTCGCCCGGGCAAGCGCGCGGGCGCGGACGATGCCGGTCAGATCGCCTTTCACCAAGGTGATGCCGGCGCTTTCAATGGCGACATCGGCACCCTTGCCCATGGCTATCCCGACATCGGCCTGCGCCAGCGCCGGCGCGTCGTTCACGCCGTCACCAGCCATCGCGATCTTCGATCCGGACGCCTGAAGTTCGGCGATCAGCGCGCCCTTGTCTTCAGGCAGAAGATCGGCGCGGACGTCATCGATACCCAGTTTTTCGGCAACCGCGCGCGCCGTGCGGATGCCGTCGCCGGTTGCCATGACGATGCGCAGCCCGCTGTCCTGCAGGCGGGAAAGCACATCCGGCGTGGTGTCCTTGATCGGGTCCGCCACACAGATCAGACCCGCAGCAACGCATTCGACAGCAAGGAACATTGCCGTTTCGCCCCCATCCCGCCGCGTATCTGCAGGACCTGAGAGCGCCGCGATATCGATGCCCGCTTCTTCGAGCAACGTCGCGTTGCCAAGCAGAACCGCCTTTCCCCCAACGCGACCGGTAACGCCTTTGCCGGTGACAGCATCGAAATCGGTCGCATCGGAAAGGGCTAGGCCGCGCGCGGTCGCGGCGGAGACAATAGCGTCCGCCAGCGGGTGCTCGGAGCCTCGTTCCAAGCTGGCAGCGAGGGTCAACACATCGTCCTCGCTGTGACCGTTTACAGCGACAACGGCCGAAAGTGCGGGCCTGCCTGCGGTCAGCGTACCGGTCTTGTCAACGATCAGAACATCGACACCGGCAAGGCGTTCGAGCGCTTCGGCGTCGCGGATCAATACCCCCGCCCGCGCACCACGGCCGGTCGCGGTCATGATCGACATCGGGGTCGCCAGACCAAGCGCACAGGGACAGGCGACGATCAGCACCGATACGGCGACGACGACGGCGTAGGCAAGAGACGGTTCGGGCCCGATCGCGGCCCAGACGATAAATGCGGCGATTGCCGACAACACCACCGCCGGCACGAATATCCCGGCAACCCGGTCGGCTACCTTCTGGACCGGCGCGCGGCTGCGCTGGGCCGCGGCGACCATATCGACAATGCGCGACAGCATGGTGTCGGCACCGACATGGGTCGCTTCCATAATCAGGGCGCCGGTGCCGTTGATGGTGGCACCAGTCAGCGTATCGCCCACGGATTTTTCGGCGGGCACGGGCTCTCCGGTCAGCATGGATTCATCCACCGAAGAACGGCCATCGATCACGATGCCATCGACGGGGATTTTTTCACCCGGACGTACCCGCAGCCGGTCGCCGGTTTTAACCTCTTCGAGCACGATCTCCGTCTCGGTCCCGTCGGGATAGACGATACGCGCAGATTTCGCCGCCAGGTCGAGCAATGCCCGCAACGCACTGCCGGTCTGTTCGCGCGCGCGCAGTTCCAGCATCTGGCCGAGCAGCACCAGCACGACAATAACGGCCGCAGCTTCGAAATAGACGCCAACCGTGCCATCGGCCTGGCGGAACCCAGCAGGATATATACCCGGTGCGATCGTCGCGACGACACTGAACAGGAAGGCCGCACTCACCCCAAGGGCGATAAGCGTGAACATGTTGAGATTACGGGTAACGATGGATCGCGCACCGCGGACCAGAAACGGCCAGCCGCACCACAACACCACCGGTACCGCAAGGCACAGCTCGATCCAGGCGGCGGTCGAACCGCCGAGCCAGTCTTTGACGGGTAAACCCGCCATCGGGCCCATCGAGACCGCAACGAGCGGCAGACCGAAGACCGCGCCGATGGCGAACCGCCGGGTAAAATCGACCAGTTCGGGGTTCGGCCCGGCATCAGCAGGCGGGATACCCATCGGTTCCAGCGCCATGCCGCAGATCGGACAGCTGCCGGGCCCTTCCTGAACGATTTCGGGGTCCATCGGGCAGGTAAACATGGTGCCGGCCGGGGCGTTCTCCGCCGCCGCGCGGTGGGCGCCGGACAAATAGTATTCCGGATTCTTTGCAAAGCGGTCGCAGCACCCCTGACTGCAGAAATACCATGTAACCCCGGCATGGACGTGGGACGGTTTGTCCGCTGTCGTATCGACGGTCATGCCGCAGACAGGGTCTATCTCTGTCGTATTCTTCTCGGTGGATTGGGGATCCGCGTCGGTCACGTCATTTTCCGGAACTATCTAATACGTCATGTAAACCCGAGCCCCGCCCGGGGCAAGCACATGCCATGCATCGGCCCCTATATCCGAACGAACCCTAAGGATCGATATCGGCCCACACTGGTGCGTGATCCGACGGTTTTTCCCAACCGCGCGCATCGCGGAACACCCCAGCATCGATGAGATTTCCGGCCAGGGCCGGGCTGACCCAAATATGATCGAGCCGCCGGCCCTTGTCGCTGCCAGGCCAGGTCCGGTTGAGGTAGCTCCACCAAGAATAGAGCTTTTCGTCTTCGGGCACGATCGCGCGGATGGCATCGACCCAGCCATGGGCGGCGCGCCAAGCTTCAAGCGCTTCCACCTCTACCGGGGTATGGCTGACGACTTTGAGCAATTGCTTATGCGACCAGACATCGGCCTCCGACGGCGCGATATTCAAATCGCCGACCAGGATACGTTTGCCCTTTTTGGACAATCCCTTTGACCAGTCCGTCGCTTCGGACAGAAAATCGAGCTTGTGGGCGAACTTTTCATTGATAGCGGGGTCGGGTTCATCGCCGCCGGCGGGGACATAGAAATTGTGCAGTTCCGTGCCGTCGCCGATATCCGCCGCGACATGGCGGCAGTCTTCCCGATCGCACCACAACCGCGTCCCGCCATCGGCAAGCGGCGTCGACGACAGGATGGCAACGCCGTTATAGCCTTTCATGCCTCGGAAATGCTGGTGCGCGAAGCCTGCCGCGGTAATCCCCTCTGTCGGGAAATCGGACTCCTGCGCCTTGATTTCCTGCAGGCAGAGGAAATCCGGCTGAAGTTCATCGGCCACGCGTTTCAGCATATCGATCCGTAGACGGACGGAATTGATGTTCCAGGAAACAATACGCATGCGGGCTGCTCTGGCCTTATTCGGCGGCGAGTTTCTGGCCGGTACGTTCTGCCGCGCGGTCTCGACAGGCATCGCCGAAGGCCTGCCACAAGCCCATGGACAGGGCATTCTCTTCGAAGCGCCATTCGGCATGCCATTGAACACCGACGCAGAACCGTTTCGACGCCGTATGACGAATGCCTTCGGTGACCCCGTCGATGGAGACACATTCGATCTCAAACCCGGGTGCAAGTTCGTCCACCGCCTGAGCGTGCAGCGAATTGACCATGATCTCGTGCTGACCGCAAACCTGGTGGAACATGCCGTTTTCCAGCGTCACGACCAGGTGGCGCTCGCTGAATTTATGTTCCATATCGCCTTCACGCGGCATGCGGTGATCGTTAAAGCCGGGTTGTTCATGTACCCGGTAATGCAGTGTGCCGCCGAGCGCGACATTGATTTCCTGGATACCCCGGCACGAGCCGAACACCGGGACACCCTGATCGACGCATTCGCGGATCAGCGGCAAAACGGTGTTGTCGCGCGGCGGATCGCGTACTTCGTCATCGGGGAAGGGCGGGCCGTTATAGTGATGGGGTTCGACATTGGCGCGGCCGCCGGTCAGCATCAGTCCATCAAGGCGGCTGGCAAGGTCGGCGAAATCGTAATCGTCGGCGAGCGCGGGAATGACCATCGGCAGGGCCCCGGCACCGTCGGAAACCCCGCGGATATACCGTTCGCCCGTACCATGCTGGGCGAGCGAATGGCTGGGCAGGAATATCTGGCTTGCGGGTATACCGACGAGCGGTTTCGGCGAACGATCAGGCATGGATTATGGCTATCACGTCCGGCGTATTGCGGCAACATCCAAGGATCGATTCACCCGGCCTGAACCGCAGTATCCCCCTATTGCTGCACGCGGTCGAATTTCGTTTCATCGAAGATGAATACGTCCCGGGGAATGGTGATATTGTAGGCTGGGGCGACAAGCGTAACCGTCGTCGATACCCCCTGAACATCGGTCACCGTCCATTTCCGCAGTGCCAGCGGCTCATCCGAAAACGTCAGCACGAAGCGGCCGGCATCGGGCTCGTCCGTCTGAACCAGTGATACCGAAATAGTGCGGGCATCGCGGATTACCCGTTCGACCGTGACGTCGCCGCTCAGTTTTATCTCCTCGCGCACCAAAAACGCCGCAGGCGTGGATTTAAGCGGGACATGCCATACCGTTTCAAGGTCCGTATCGACATGTGCCAGCCAGTTGCCATTGGCATAGATCTGGATATTTGACGGCTTTTTATACGCCAACCGCAGGCGCTGCGGACGTTCGATATAGATCGTGCCTTCCGCAAACCGGCCGCCGGAGGAAAGCTGCACGAACTTGCTGCGCAGACTTTCCATCTTGTTAAGGTATTTTTCGATCCGATCGATATCGGCACGATCCGTTTCGGTGATGCTGTACACCGCACCCGCCGGAGCCGCAAGGCTCCCCGCGAACAGGATAAAAACGAGGACACTTAGAAATCTGACCATGCAATCTATATAGGCTGGCGATAGGGCAATTGTAAGGCAGGGGTTCCGCGCGCTTTTCCAACGCCCCGGCGCGTTACATCTCGCTGTTATCGATGTCGCGGGCGAGGACTTCGCGCTTGCCCGCGTGATTGGCCCGGCTGATGACCCCTTCGGCTTCCATCCGTTCGACGATCCGCGCCGCGCGGTTATAGCCGATCTGCAGGTGACGTTGGACAAAGCTTGTCGACGCCTTGCGTTCGCGGCAGACCACGGCGACGGCCCGGTCGTACATTTCATCGTCCCCGGAACCGCCACCGGACGATCCGCTGCCCTCATCCCCGGACGGAATGAACGGGCTTTCGTGATCGCCTTCGGTCACTTCATCGATGTATTCGGGTTCTGCTTGCGACCGGAGGAAATTGACCACCCGTTCGACGGCTTCGTCAGACGCGAACGGTCCATGCACCCGGCTGATTCGACCGCCGCCCGCCATATAGAGCATGTCGCCCTGACCGAGCAGCTGTTCGGCACCGCCTTCGCCGAGAATGGTACGGCTGTCGATTTTCGACGTGACCTGGAAAGAAATCCGGGTCGGGAAATTGGCCTTGATCGTGCCGGTGATCACGTCTACCGACGGCCGCTGGGTAGCCATGATGACGTGAATGCCGGCAGCACGTGCCATCTGCGCCAGGCGTTGGACCGCGGCTTCGACCTCCTTGCCGGCGACGAGCATGAGATCCGCCATTTCATCGACGATCACGACGATGTAGGGCAGCGGGTTCATATCGTAGGCCTGCTCTTCGTAGATCGGCTCGCCGCTATCGGGGTCGAACCCGGTCTGAACCGTGCGCATCAGGGTTTCGCCCTTTTTAGCGGCATCGGTAATACGCTGGTTGTAGCCGTTGATATTGCGCACGCCGAGATTGGACATTGCACGGTACCGGTTTTCCATCTCGCGGACCGCCCAGCGAAGGGCGACCACCGCCTTTGACGGATCGGTGACAACCGGGGACAGCAGATGCGGGATACCGTCATAGACGGACAGTTCGAGCATCTTCGGATCGATCATGATGAACTTGCACTGCTCCGGCGTTAGCCGGTAGAGCAGCGACAGGATCATGGTGTTGACCGCGACGGACTTACCCGACCCGGTGGTGCCGGCAATAAGCAGATGCGGCATGCGGGCAAGGTCGACCATCGTCGGCGCACCGCCGATATCCTTACCCAGCACCAGCGTCAAACCGCCGGTGTTCTTTTCGAAATCCTTCGATTCGACGAGTTCGCGCAACGCCACCAGTTCGCGTGTGGCGTTCGGTAGCTCGATACCGATCACATTCTTTCCGGGGACAACCGCCACGCGGACCGAAACAGCGCTCATCGAGCGGGCGATGTCGTCCGCCAGACTAATAACGCGGGACGATTTCGTCCCCGGTGCAGGTTCCAGTTCATACAGCGTCACGACCGGGCCGGGGCGTACTTTTACAATGCGCCCGCGCACGCCGAAATCTTCAAGCACCGATTCCAGCAACCGCGCATTTTCCGATAACGCCTCTTCGTCCTGCTTGTTCTGGCCGTAATCTTCCGGCGGCTCGTCGAGAACGTCGAGCGGCGGCAACGCGTATTCGCCGGTATTGAGATCGAGCCGTTGCTGGTCTGCCTCGGCGGCGCGTTTGCCGGCAGCCGGTTTCTTGCGACGCGCGGCGACGATCTTTTTCTTGGGCGCGGGTTCTTCCGGATCTTCCGGCGCCGGCCGGCGTGGGCGGCCAAGGGTCGGCTCGCGCCGGCCGTCATCGCGGTCTTCCAGCGGTGCAACATCGATATCTTCATCATCGTGCAACTGCGGTTTATTATTTCGTCCGAAAGACGGCAGACGGGCGCGACGGAATACCGACCAGGATGCGCCGCCCAAGCGCTGCGCCATCCGGCCCGACCAGCGCCCGCCGGTCACACCTGCTTTCGCCGTGGAGCCGCCGACGCGGCCACTAATGCGTCCGGCGCTTTTAAGGCCTGTAATCCATTCGCCGCGGCTAACCCCGAGCGTCAGCACAAACGCCGTAATTGCGAGCAGCGCCGTCACAAGGGTGATCGGCCAGAGTGGCATGCCAAGGGCATTCGCGAGAGCCGCCAGATCGGCCGACAGAACACTGCCGGTGATACCGCCGAGACCAATCTTGACCGGCCACGCATCGGGCGTACCTGCTGCCGCGAGCGCGATCGTTGCGAGTAGCAACATCAAGGGTAGGGCCGACAGGCGAATCCAGGTCCGCCCCATGGTCCGGTGAGCACCGATACGCCACCCCCAGACCATAAGTACGATGCCGGGCTGAATCGCCGCGGCGCCGATGCTCTGCAGCAGCAGGTCCGAAATCCAGGCGCCGCTGAGGCCCAGCGGATTGGCCGCTTCACGGGCGACGGCGTGGTTCATGGATGGATCGGAAGAATCATGGCCGAGAATGGCTATACACAACGCAAGACCGCACAGGAACATGACAATACCTGCAAGTTCGTGAAGGCGGCGGCGCAGAAAGGCCGTCATCTCCGGTGAGAGAAATGCGCTACGTCCGGCGTTTCGGGTTCGGGTTGCCATGGTTTACTCCCGTGTTACAGAACTTTGGTGATGCGGGTCAGCGCATCGCGTGTGGTTTCGAGATCGTGAACCAGCGCCAGGCGGATATAACCGGCACCGGGGTGATGTCCATCGGCTTCGCGTGCGAGGTATTCGCCGGGAATCACCCGAACGCCCGTCTCCGCCCACAGACGCCGTGCGGCGTCTTCGCCGTCACCGACATCAAGCCAAAGGTAAAAGCCTCCGTCGGGCGTGTAGTAACCATACCTACCCTCGAGAATTTCGGCGGCGGATTCGTATTTGGCTGCGTAGACCGCCCGGTTCGCAACGACGTGTTTTTCATCCGACCAAAGCGTCGTCGCGGCAGCCTGAAGCGGCAGCGGCGGCGGGGCACCGCCATAATCGCGCAGCCGCGCAAACCGGCGGATCAGATCTGCATCGCCGGCAACGAACCCGGAACGCAACCCCGGGGCGCTCGACCGTTTCGACAACGAATTCATCGCCACGACGTTCTTCATCGCATTCTTGGCCGTGTCGCCAAGCGCAGCGCAGGCTTCGGCGGCACCGGTCGGCGGATCGCCGTAATAAAGCTCGCTGTAACATTCGTCGGACACCAGCAGGAAATCATGCGCGCGAGCCAGTTCAACCAACTGTTTCATGGTCTCCATCGGCGCGATAGCACCCTGCGGATTGGCGGGCGAGCAATAATAGGCCAACGCCGTCCGTGCCAGGATATCGTCGGACAGGGCGGCATAATTCGGCAGAAACCCGTTTTGCCGGTCGGCAGGCACGAGCACGGGTTCGGCCCCGGCCGTCACCGCCGCACCCAGATAGACCTGATAGAACGGGTTCGGCATCAGGACGACCGGTTTTTCGCCGTTTTTCTGTTCGGGGACCGCCGCCAGCGCGACCATGAACAAGGCTTCGCGGGTGCCCGAAACCGGGATAACCATGGTATCGGGGTCGACCAGGCCGCCGGGTAATCCGTATCGGCGGGTCAGCCAGTCGGCAATCGCGGTGCGCGCCGGGTCTGTGCCGCGCACCAGCGGGTATTTGGACCAGCCCGCCGCTTCCCGCGCAATGGTTTCCGCCAGAAACGCCGGCGGTGCATGCTGGGGCTCGCCCAAAGAGAGGGCGATGGGCATCACACCCGCGGGCGGCTCAATCCCGCTCAGCAGCGCCCGCAGCCGGTCGAACGAATAATCGCCGACCGCATCCAGCCTCTTGTTCAACGGCATCCGTCGGTTGCTCCGATAGCTGCCGCCATATTCCGTGCGCTGTGGTTCATAAGCCCCGAAGCTTCTACCCGTGTTGCCGCCCATCCCCCGGGATGAGAACAAATCATAAAAATACGGTCACCGGATGACTCCAGCAGGTTCCGGCCCGTTGCTTAGATTCTACATGATCATGGGCAGCTAAGATACTGGTCTACAAGGGGTGGCGTGATTCGTTTTATTCCGGGTACGAAACGAACATTTACAGAACAAACTTTGACTGTACTCCAGCTATCCATTGTTTTTCAGGGAGATAGAGGTTTTCGCCCGGATTGCACCCGGATCAGGCAGCACACATAAAAAAACCGCCCCACAGGGCGGCGGAGCGGTTGTCTCTCCCGCGCGGCGGGAGAAAAGCGGCACATGTCTGCAGTTGTGCGCCGCGTTGGTTTGTCTCTACCCGGCCCGGATGACCGGTCACCGGAGACCGAGCGGATGGCAGTTCGCCCGGTCTCCGGCCTGTGACCACCCCGGCGTGGCGCGCCTAAGGATGGAGTACTCGGTGCGCGTCGTCGGTTCGCAAAGAGTTCTTTACGAACCGCGCCCGAATTCCGGATACGCTTCCATACCCAATTCGGATGTGTCGAGGCCTGCCATCTCGGCTTCTTCGTCGACGCGGATCCCGATAGTCACTTTCAGGATCAGCCAGACAATCAGGCTTGTCGTGAACACAAAGGCGCCAATCGCGACGATCCCGATGAACTGGGTAACGATTGAACCAGCCCCGAAGATGCCGACCGCAAGCGTGCCCCAAATACCGCAGACGAGATGAGCCGACAGCGCGCCGACCACATCATCCACCCGCAGTTTGTCGATCAGCGGTACCGCGATCACCACCAATGCACCACCGATACCGCCAATCAGGATGGCATGGGCATGCTGCTGCAGATCAGGACCTGCGGTGATGGCGACGAGGCCGCCGATGGCGCCGTTCAGGCACAGCGTGAGATCCATTTTCTTGAACATCAGTTGGGTCATGATCATGGCGACCACCACGCCGGCCGCTGCCGCGAGGTTGGTATTCACGTAGACGATGGCAATGGCTGCCGCGTCTGCCGCGGAACCGAGCGCAAGCTGCGAGCCCCCGTTAAAGCCGAACCAGCCGAACCACAGGATGAACGTACCCAGCGTTGCGAGCGGCAGGTTCGCGCCTGGGAGCGGATTGACCTGGCCGTTGGGGCCGAACTTACCCTTGCGTGCACCAAGGACGAGCACGCCCGCAAGTGCGGCCCAGCCGCCGGTCGAATGCACCAATGTGGAGCCGGCAAAGTCGGAGAAACCCATCTCGCTCAGCCAGCCGGCACCCCAGACCCACGAACCCTGGATCGGATAGATCACGCCGGTCAGGACGACGACGAAGATCAGAAACGGCCAGACCTTAATGCGTTCCGCCAGCGTCCCGGAGACGATGGATGCTGCCGTTGCGACGAACACCATCTGGAAGAACCAGTCGGACATCGACGCATAGGTCGACCCTTTGAGCAATGCTGTGTTTGCGGCCGCCTTGCCGGCATCCTCGGCGTTGAGCAGGGCCAATTCCGTACTCGCCGGATTGTACAGGAACTCAAATGCCCCGATCCAGCCCTTGTCGACGTCGGTATACATCAGCGCATAACCGATGATGTAGTATATCAGGCCGGCAATCGAATAGAGCGCGATGTTCTTCAGGCAGATCGCCGCGGTGTTCTTGGACCGGACAAGACCCGATTCCAGCATGGCGAAACCGGCCGCCATAAACATCACGAGGACGCCATGGACCAGAAATGAAAATGTGTTGAGAACGAATGCCGTCTCGGCGTCTACCGCGGCCTCGGCCTTGCCGATCGCGATCACCCCCATCGCCGCCAACGTGACAGCAATGCAGGTGGGTTTGATAAATTTCTTCACGCTGATTCTCCCCTTAAAGCGCTTCACTGCCGGATTCACCGGTGCGGATACGGACCGCGTCGGTGAGGTCCTGGACAAAAATTTTGCCGTCGCCGATCTTGCCGGTATTCGCCGCCTGCTGAATCGCTTCGACCACCTTTTCAGCAGCCGCGTCATCCACAGCGATATCGACCTTGACCTTCGGCAAGAACGAGATTGTGTATTCGGCACCACGATAAACTTCCGCGTGCCCCTTCTGGCGTCCGAAGCCTTTAACCTCGGTCACCGTCATGCCCTCGATGCCAACCTCGGTCAGCGCCTCGCGCACATCATCCAGTTTGAACGGCTTTATGACTGCCGTGATCAGTTTCATGCCCTGTTCCACTCCATTGTCGTTGTGCCTAATGGCGTGCTGTTAAAAAATGACCGGGGCGAATAGACCGCCCCGGTCGATAGCGTCAGGTATTTACCAACAGGCGCGTCTACCGCCAGCTTTGGATAAAACGCCGCGCCGCTATTGCCGAAATTATCCGGGGAATAGTTCAGGCTGGCGGTCGTCGACGCGAAACCGCAATAGTAAGACAATGCCGCCTGAGCTTCGACGAAGTCATACTCAAGCGATCCGGCTGCGCCGGGATACGTGTAATAGATAAAGCCGACATCCCAGCTCAGGCCGGTACTGCCGATATCGCCGGTAAGACCGCCGTAATAATCGATCTCGACCGTCGCACCATCAATGCCTGCCGCTTCGTTGAAATCAACGTTGGATCCCCAGACACCAAGATAGACGCCGAGGCCGCTGCCCTCATCGACCCTAGCAGACCAATCGAGGCCACCCTGTAATGCGGGAGCGTCGTCGGTCTGTGAGATACCACGGAAATAATATTCCGAGAACAGCCCAACATTTGCGGAAAATTCCCCCGGGATCATTTTCTCTTCGATCAGCGGCTCTGCTGCTTGCGGCGCCGACAACGTGATAAACGCCGCAGCAAACCCAGCCGCGGGCCCCTTTAGTGCTCTATGCATTTTCATGCCTCCAGTGTGTGCCTTAGAAATTTGCCATCTTCGGTGCCATCACGGAGTCTATTGCAATTCCCATGCCAGACGATCTGCGCATAAGAAATACGATTTAGTCCATTGATATTATTGGGCTATTTCGAGTAAATCGAAGGCACACTTTCAAGAGGGTCACGATCAGGAACGCATTACTGCACAATTTTTATGCAGATATAAATTTTTGCTCAAAACGACGCCAATGCGGTGATGTGCCGCTAGACACAGGGGGGCTAGCTCGCCATTTTGAGGTTATGAGCTCGAGAACCTATGATATCGCGGTCGCCGGAGGCGGCATGGTGGGACTTTGCCTCGCCCTCGGGCTCGCCGGGGCCGGGGTGAAGGTTGCACTTATCGAACGCGGCTCCCTATCGGATATGGCGGAAGCAGGTTTCGACGGCCGCGGATCTGCGATCGCCGCCGGATCGCAACTCATCCTCGCCGGACTGGGTTTTTGGGATCCTATCGCTGCCGAGGCCGAACCGATCCTCGAAATCCGGGTGGCGGACGGCGCATCGCCGCTGTTTCTGCATTACGACCACCGTGAAATCGGCGACGGCCCACTGGGCTGGATCGTGGAAAACGCCGTGATCAGACGCGCCCTTGCCGCCACCGTCGACGACGCGGATCTCGATGTCTTCGACGGCACTGAAATTACGGGGTCTGAATTCGGACCCGACGATGCGGTTTTAAATCTTTCGGAAGGACGCCAGGTATCCGCCCGCCTGGTGGTTGCCGCAGACGGGCGCGATTCGCCCCTGCGCGCCGCGGCTGGCATCGATACCGCCCAATGGCGCTATGCTCAGACCGGCATTGTCTGTGCCGTGCGCCACGAGGCTCCCCATCACGGTATTGCCCAGGAACATTTCCTTCCCGCCGGGCCCTTCGCCATCCTACCGATGACCCGCAACCGGTCCTCCATCGTCTGGACCGAACGCAACGATCTGGCACCCGGGTTCATGGCGATGGACGACGCGTCCTTTGCAACGGCACTCGGCGAACGCTTCGGATCCTATCTCGGAGACATAGAGGTCGGGGCCGAACGCTGGTCCTATCCGCTATCGGCAGTGCACGCGAAAC
>Ga0315331_10002443_pt1 | contig 14104 bp, 13 predicted proteins | sample M160m34915metaG_FD_203456 | JGI IMG/M metagenome (GOLD analysis project Ga0315331, IMG submission 203456) | Ammonia-oxidizing marine archaeal communities from Monterey Bay, California, United States - M1 60m 34915 | ecosystem: Environmental > Aquatic > Marine > Intertidal zone | place: USA...
CGGTCGCAGGCCCACATGGGATCATCAGCACGGTTGCCACCGCGACAGTACGCATGAGAACGTACGATCGGAACACGGCGGCGGCCTACGTAGCGACGGGCGAACCTATGGACAAGGCCGGCGGATATGGGATTCAGGGCCTGGGGGCTTCGTTGGTAGAGTCTGTAGATGGTGACTACTATGCAGTCATTGGTTTTCCTGTGGCGTCCTTCGTCGCTTTGCTTGAGGCGATCGGTTTCCGTTACGACTTCGGCGTAATAGCGCAAAAAATCTCAGACTGAGCACATGACTGTTCCAGCAGTTCTTGCCATCGACCAAGGGACGACGGGGACGACTTGCCTTGTGGTTGGGGCCGATGGCGGTGTGCTCGGACGTGGCTACTCCGAGTTTACGCAGTACTTCCCGCAGCCTGGATGGGTCGAGCACGATGCCAACGAGATCTGGGAGGTAACACTAAGAGTCGCTCGTGATGCGATCGCAGAAGCATCAGGAGCCGAAGTTTGTTCTATAGGAATCGCCAATCAGCGCGAAACCGTCGTGCTATGGGACAGGGAAACCTTGGAGCCTGTTCAACGTGCGATCGTATGGCAGGACCGACGTACGGCGTCCCTGTGTCGCTCGCTCAAGGAGGCCGGTCACGAAGAGGAGGTACGCTACCGAACGGGTCTTGTACTCGATCCGTACTTTTCCGGTTCGAAGATAGCGTGGCTGTTAGGGTCGGACCCTGACATTCGTAAGAAGGCGGAAGCAGGACTTCTTGCTGTGGGCACTATAGATGCATGGCTTATTGCGAGACTCACAAATGGCGGCTCCCACGTTACTGACCCTACCAATGCTTCGCGGACGCTTCTGTTCAACCTTCACGAATCATCGTGGGACGAATGGGCTCTCGATCTACTGGGTGTCCCGTTCGGGATTCTCCCTGAAGTCCGCGCCAGTTCGGGCGATTTTGGTACTAGTGCGATAGACCATTTCGGTATCGAGGTTCCTATCCAGGGTGTGGCTGGCGATCAGCAGGCGGCTCTCTTTGGTCAGGGTTGCTGGACTTCGGGTTTGGCCAAGAATACGTACGGTACGGGAGCTTTCCTTCTCCTGCACACTGGAGATACGCCAGTTCGATCGGATCATGGACTTTTAACCACGGTCGCGTGTGATGCGTCTGGTGGCTTGGCTTATGCACTGGAGGGCTCGGTCTTTATCGCCGGAGCAGCGATTCAGTGGCTCCGTGATGAGCTTGGTGTACTCAGTAATGCAGCGGACTCTGAGCAGATGGCTACGGGCCTGGCGGACAATGGAGGCATCTACTTTGTGCCCGCATTTGTCGGTCTCGGCGCACCTCACTGGGAGCCAGATGCTCGAGGAGCATTATTTGGGTTAACTCGCGGGACATCCTCTGCGCAAATCGTCAGGGCGGCACTGGAAGCGATGGCATATGGGACCACGGAAGTACTGAGGGGTATGGAGGGCGATTCCGGTATAGAAACCGCTGAGCTTAGGGTGGATGGAGGTGCGTCATTGAATGACTGGCTGATGCAGTTTCAGGCAGATGTAGCAAACGTGCCTGTCAGGCGTGCTCCACTGGTAGAGACGACGGCGCTTGGGGCTGCGGGTCTTGCGGGTCTTGCGGGTGGTGTTTGGTCAAGTGCCGAGGACTTCTTGGGGGCTCAAGGGGAAGCCCGTTGCTTTGAACCGGATTGCCACGAAGTTCACGGAAAGAACGCAATGCGAGGTTGGAACCGAGCGGTGCGAGCATCTCTGGCGTGGGCTCGAGACGAGGGCTGACGCCCTGAGCATCGGGGGTTGTCCGGACTTTTGGTAAATGCGGAGGTCAGGCTAGATTTACCGCACGTTCCGCGTGCAAGATTCAGAGGATCGTATGAAAAAAAATGGACGTTTCATGGTGGGTCTCGTTGGCGTCGCCGCCGTAGTGACCTACCTGATCTGGACTGGTGTCAGCGAGACCATGGTCTACTACATGACGCCAGTAGAGCTGATCGATAAGGTTAGTGAGGATCCGACGTTCCATGACGTCGGTGTGAAGGTCGGAGGAATGGTCATACCTGGCACGTACAGCCGTGTCGAAGGAGAACTCCTCCATGTCTTTACGGTTCGCGATCTTGTTGACGAGTCGTCTACGTTTGTGGTTGAATACCGGGACGCTCTTCCTGATACCTTCACTGACAACATCGAAGTCGTGATTGAGGGTAGGCTACGGAGCGACGGCGTTTTCGAAGCGAACACCCTGTTGACCAAGTGTGGTAGCCGCTATGAGGCCTCACCCGAGGAGCTTTTAGGAACCGGTCAGTGACCATCCTTGGGGAGTTCGCTCTCTGGATCTCTCTACCAGTAGCGGCGTTTGGTATGGTTCTCGGCTATGCGGGTGGCCGTACTCAGCGTGGCGATCTGGTTTTGAGTGCCGAGCGAACTATATATGCAGTCTTCGGCCTGCTGCTTGTGGCATCTGTCGGAGTTACCGCGGCTTTCCTAGGGGACCGCTTCGAGTACTGGTACGTTGCCAACTATTCTAACGCGAACCTAGAGGTCTTCTATAAGGTCACCGGTCTTTGGGCCGGCCAGCGAGGTTCTCTTCTTTTTTGGGCTCTCCTGCTCGCCCTGTTTGCCGTTATCACGGTAATGACGAACCAAAAGAAGAATCGCGAGTTCATGCCGTACGTTGCTGGCGTGCTTCAGACGATCTTGCTGTTCTTCATCGTCGTTCTTCTTTTCGCGGACGTGAATCCTTTCGAAAGGCTGGCTTTCACCCCTGCCGATGGTCGGGGACTGAATCCACAGCTTCAGAATTACTGGATGACAATTCATCCGCCGACGCTGTACCTCGGCTTTACCGCCTTCACCATTCCTTTCGCGTTTGCCGTGGCTGCGCTTCTGAACGGGCGGCTAGATGCACGTTGGATTCAGTTAACGCGCCGGTGGATTCTCACGAGTTGGTTATTTCTATCTGTCGGTATCGTCTTTGGGATGCGGTGGGCTTACGAAGAGCTGGGTTGGGGTGGGTATTGGTTTTGGGATCCGGTTGAGAACGCGTCACTTTTACCGTGGCTCACGGCGACGGCATTCCTGCACTCGATCCAAATCCAAGAAAACCGCGGGATGCTGAAGGTGTGGAATATGTCATTGGTGCTCCTGACCTTCCTGCTAACCATCTTCGCAACTTTTCTTACTCGGTCTGGCCTCATTGAGTCCGTGCACTCTTTCGCTCAGGAACTGAAAATCGCGTACATATTCCTGGGCTTCATGGGAGCGGTCCTGGCAGCGTCGGTTGTTCTGATTCTTTATAGACTGCCTCAACTTCGATCCGAAAATCAGATTGAGTCCTTTCTTTCGCGCGAGTCCGCGTTTTTATTCAATAATCTCTTGCTTCTTGGAGCAGCATTCTCCGTGATGTGGGGCACGATGTTCCCCCTTATTTCTGAGGGTTTTACTGGTCAGGAAATTTCAGTCGGGCCTCCTTTCTTTGAGAGGGTGAATTTTCCGATCGGTCTACTGCTCTTAACACTTGTAGGAATTGGTCCAGTCATCGCGTGGCGCCGAGCCACCAAACGCAATCTCCAAAAAAACTTTACGCTTCCGGTGACTGTCGGTGCTGCAACTGGGATGGTGCTGTTCGGACTCGGAGCTCGACATGAGCTTCCATTGGTGACCTGGAGCATCTCTGCATTCGTACTTACCGTCATCGTAACGGAGTTCTGGAAGGGGACCCGTGCCCGTGCCCGAATTGAGGGAGAGGGTCACGTTCTGGCCTTTTTTCACCTGATCACACGAAATCGCCGACGCTGGGGTGGCTACATCGTGCATGTTGGGTTCGTGCTCATGTGCATAGGGTTCGCGGGTGCGGGTTATAACACAGACAGCCGATTCAATGTGGAACCGGGCGATGTGGTTTCGTTGGCGTCACCGTTTGGTCACCAGTACGATCTGACGTATGAAGGTCTTTCCATGTCGATCGGGCGAGGAGAGCGCAATCTGTTGTGGCAAGCCATCGCGACAGTTTCGGTAAGTCAGGACGGGACTCCCAAGGGCATTCTCACGACTGAGAAAAGGCAATACACCAATCGTGATACCCAACCGATGACGGAAGTCGGCATCCGATCGATCGTGTCAGAGGATCTCTACCTGATTCTCTCAGCGATGAATGATACTGGTGGTGCATTGCGTAACGATCCTGGAGCCCAGGGCATTGATCTGCAGGTCCTCATCAAACCTTTGGTAAACTGGATCTGGATTGGTTGCCTTTTCATCACACTTGGTACGGTCATTGCACTTTGGCCCAGCGTAGACAGAGTTCGACTTGCCCGTGAGAAGGCGGAAGGAAGCTCGGAGCTGGCCGCTGCGGGGGCCCACTGAGTTCGGGGGGTGCTCTGCGATGACTTTATATTTTGGTGTTGCGCTCGTCGCAGCTGCGGTGGTTCTCTTCGTACTGCAGCCGGTCGTTAAAGGGGTACATGCGTCTCTTGAGCGCGCCGATGATGAGCTGACGGAGACAGAGGCCAGGAAGCGGGTTGCACTCCTAGCACTTCGTGACGTCGAATACGATTTTTTGTCAGGCAAACTCGACGAGCAGGACTACCGCTCGTTGAAGGGTGAGTTAACTGCAGAGGCGCTGGCCGCGCTTGAGGCAGATGAGGCCTCTAAGGCGGGTGGGGGTGTCAACGAAATATTAGAAGCTGAAATCATAAAGCTCCGCGAAGGATTCAACAGTGGTGCTACCTGCCATTCGTGCTCGTATATGAATGTTGAGGGCAGTCTCTTCTGCTCGGCATGCGGGTTCGTTTTGACTGAACCCGTCGCGAGGTGATTGGCGTGTCGTCCGATTCAGGAAGACTAAACGCCCAAGATATTCCCGAACTTGGTTCTAAGAGGTCGGGGCGCTTGGTTCTCGAAGCGCAGGGTCTTCATCGTAACTACGGGCCGGTGGTTGCTGTCGGGGACCTTGATTTGTCGATGTCCGAAGGTGAGTTCCTGACGATCGTTGGCCCGAACGGCGCAGGGAAATCTACCCTACTGAGTATGCTGTCGGGGGCGATGCGCCCCACGGCAGGATCAGTGAGCGTGTGCGGAGATAAGCTAGACTTCGGTCGGTATGAATGGCGGCACAGAATCGGGATGCTTTCTCATCAGGGGTTCCTATATGATCGACTAACTGTCGAGGAGAATCTGTATTTTTACGGGAAGCTTTTCGGCGTTACCGATCTTGAGGATAGGGTTGCTTCTCGACTGCAGCGGGTGGGTTTGCTCGAAAGAGCTCAGTTTGAAGTGCGAAAGTTGTCACATGGTATGCGACAGCGTGCCTCTTTGGCCCGAGCGCTGTTGCACGATCCTGATGTGGTTCTCTTAGATGAGCCGTACACCGGTCTCGATCCAGCAGCTGCTGTCGTGCTTCGTGATGTCCTCGATGAACTGAAGGATGGACGTCGTACGGTGGTTATGGTGACGCACAATCTGCGCGAGGGACTGGAGATGGCGACGAGGATAGCGATTCAAGTCAGTGGTCGTTTCGCCTGGGAAGGTGCTCTTCAGGGTGCTGGTTGGGAAGACTTTGAGAGCCATTACCACCGTGTTGTGGAAGGCCGAGTGTGAATCACTATCTGGTGCAGGTTTGGGCGATTCTCCGGAAGGATCTACTGCTCGAAATCCGATCTCTAGAGCGGATTGGCGCGATGGGTGCCTTCGCGGTCTTAGCCGGAGTACTGTTTAATTTTTCGATTGACACGACTGCGGTTCGTCCTGACGATGTTGCAACAGGGCTCATTTGGATGACTCTTATCTTTGGTGGTCTTCTCGGGGTTGGTAGGACGTTCCAATTGGAGGCACAGGACGGAGCGCTACAGGGTATACTCACGTCGCCAGCCCCTAAGGACGCGATATTCCTAGGAAAGACCATTGCCAATTTCGTGCTCTTGTATGTCGTGTCTATACTGGTCCTTGGCGTTTTTGGTTTGTTCTTCGGTCTAGATCTTGGTCAAAACCTTGGATGGGTGGTATTCGTGCTCGGAATTGGTTCTTTAGGATTTGTAGCTGTAGGGACCCTTTTTGCTGCAGTTGCGGCAGGAACACACCTGAAAGAGACTCTGCTCCCGGTGCTGGTATTCCCTCTCATGGTGCCAATGGTGATCTATGGTGTGGGAGCTATGATGCCACTCGTCAACGGAAGGCCTATTACCGAGGTTGAGGGCAACGTCAGAATGCTGGGAGCGTTTACGCTAGCTGCGGTTGCGGCAGGAGCGGTACTCTTCCGATATGTAGTGGAGGATTGATGACGACAGCAGGAATGAGAAGGGGAGGGACGGTTCTAACTGTCCTAGGCCTCGCTGGCCTCATCGTCCTTTACTGGATGTGCTTTTTCTGGGTTTCCACAGAGGTAAATCAGGGGGTTGTCCAGCGGATTTTTTACGTTCACGTGCCGGCAGCTTGGACGAGCTTTCTCGCGATTGGATTCGCCGCTGTGGCCAGCGCAATGTATCTCTGGCTGCGTGATGACCGCCTCGATCGAGCGGCTCTATGCGCTATCGAGGGAGGTTTGGTCTTCGCGACGCTCGTGCTCACCACGGGACCCCTATGGGGAAAGATTGCTTGGGGTACCTATTGGACTTGGGAGCCCCGATTGACGCTTACACTGCTGCTCTGGTTCATCTTCTTCGGCTACATCATGGTCCGAAATTCGACGGAAGACCCCGAGAAGGGCAAGCGTTTTGCCGCGGTGGTTGCGATCATCGGTGCCATGGACATTCCGTTTATTCACCTCAGCGTCGTATGGTTTCGCTCCTTACATCCCGAGCCGGTCGTAGCTAAGCCGGACGGTCCAACTCTACCCGGGGACATGCTGGCGACTCTCTTGTTCGGTGTGCTTGTCTTTTCACTGCTCTTCTTTGGATTCTTTCTCTTCCGCTATGCGGTCGAGGCGCTGCGGGCGGAGGCTGATCTCCGAGCGCGGTCCGCGACCTGACCAACAAAATGATCATGAAGAACACAGTATTTCGCTCGCTTATCCTCTCGCTGGCCGGACTTGTAGTGACGGCGGCCGTCACCCTTGCTCAAGAGGCGTCTGGTGTGCCTCAAGCGAACCGGCTTGCGGAGCAGAATCTTCGACCATACTGGCATGTCTTTGCGGCCTATTCTCTGGTCATAATCATGATCGGTGGATGGGCCATTTCAATCGCTCGGCGACTACGTGCGATCGAGGACCGTTGGGTCGACTGATAGACCGGATTGCGGGGTTTCTTGCTATGAGTAGAGGGACGCTTCCGACCGTCATTCTTTTCTTTGTATTAGTAGTTCCGACGGCCGGGCAAACACCAACTATGCCCAGCACACAGCGCTACGGGTCCGGCTTGCTAGACATCCCCGTGTCCAGCGTTGTTCCTCACCTGCATGTAGCCACTACGTTCTCTGGATTTTGGTCCTCGCTCGGTCGCCGAGTTGAAATCGATGAGTCTGGTCAGGCTTCGGGGTTCGGGCCGGTTACCCGCGAGTTCTATGAAGATGTCTCGGCATCAGTGGGGCTCTTCGATCGAGCCGAGGCGGGTGTGACGGTTCAGACGCTTAACGACGTCACCCGAGGTGGAGATATGTGGGGCCTGTTCGGTCGTATTCGGTTGTGGGAACCAGTCGACCAAGGACTCGGCTTTGCGGTTGGGGGTCGATATGTGACGTCCCCAAGTTTTTCTGATTCCTCCGCTGGCCGGGCCGTGAAATATGCGCCAGGGAGGCTCGGTTTTCCCGACGAGAGACTACGGGCCAGCTACAAGGGCGAGCGCGGACTCAAGACTAACTTAAGCCTGTACGGCGTCGCGACCGCTTATCTGCGCGGTTACGACGGTGGTTTTATGCCAGAAAACGACATGACCTTCTCACTCGGTTATGGCGGAGGGATGTTTTCAGGTGGCAGCGGCCTCGAATTCTATGCACCTAGCACTAGTAACGGGTGGTTCGTAGGCACAAGCTTGCATCTCGCGGCGGGAGAGCGGTCGAACTTAACTCTGATGGCTGAGCACAATGGGTTCGATGTGAACGTTGGCGCTCAGATCGACTTGAATGGTATTCGCATAGGGTTGCAAGGGCTTGCACTCAATCATCAATGGCCGACAGATGGACAGTTTTCGGAATATCAAAAGCCAAAGGTTGGCTTAACGCTCTCTGTGGCGATCTGTCCGCGAGAGCCAAGCTTTCTTTGCAGGCCTCGTATGATGCGCCGCACTGAGCCGGACACGATCTATATTCCGCCTCCGCCTCCGGACACCGTCCTTCTAGATAATTCGTTGTCTAGTCTCTCAGTTGAGGTAGGAGAGCCAACCTCAATATGTCTCGCGACCGGTCAAAATGTACCCGTCCACGTCAACGCCGTGGGGGATACACTTGTCGGCACGCCACCGGTTCCAGTGGCCTCATTGCGGCCTGCAATGACCTTTGCTGGGAACTATGCTGGTTCCGCTTTCTGGTATCTTGACGATGAGGTGGTCCTGTTTGAGGGCGGAGATTTCCAGAAATCGCATGACACGTTCCCGATTGATTGCGATCAGATCCTTCGTGTCGGCGTATTCCAGGGTGTACCTGTGTTCGCAGTCATCAGTGCTCAGCGACCGCTGGCAGTGATCTTTGTCCCAGTCCGGCCTGGGGTTTGGCAACGTTACGAGCGTGACGTGTCAGGCTAACCCAACTCCGTTAGGGGGGTGAGCTGCTTCAGGTTCCGGTTAGCCGGGGGGGGCTTCGGTGGTGCGAAGGACGTCGATTGTCACACGCAGTGGGTTCGCTCTGAGCATAAGTTGATCACTCAGTGTAGTCTCAGTTCGAGCACGCGCTCAGTAAGCCGTGGTATCTAGTTGAAGACTTCGCGGGTGCGGCTTTCCTGCATACGAGAGCTAGAGGTAGGTTGCTGTCTTAGACTGACAGAGAGTTGAAATACTTTCGCTTTCTGTTCGGGTACAGTATTTTGCAGTCCATTGTCCGCATTAGGGCGGCAAGAAACGGAGGCTAGATGGCAGGCACGACGACTGAGAGAAAGTCAGATAACAAGGAGAAAGCGCTCGATACGGCGCTGACCCAGATTGAGCGGTCGTTCGGAAAGGGTGCCATCATGCGCATGGGCGAAGATGGTGGCCCAACCGCGATCGAAGCGATCGGGACCGGTGCCATCAATCTAGATGCTGCTATCGGGATAGGTGGGATACCCCGTGGCAGGATCAGTGAGATCTATGGTCCGGAGTCATCGGGTAAGACGACTATCTGTCTACAGGTAATTGCGAACGCGCAGAAATTGGGAGGAATAGCTGCATTCATTGATGCAGAGCACGCACTTGATGTCGGCTACGCCCGCAAACTCGGAGTTGACGTTGACAACTTGCTTGTATCGCAGCCTGATACGGGTGAACAGGCCCTAGAAATCGCAGAAGTGCTGATCCGAAGCAACGCTATCGACGTTGTTGTTATTGATTCGGTTGCCGCTCTCGTGCCTCGTGCGGAGATCGAAGGGGAGATGGGCGACACCCATGTTGGCCTTCAAGCGCGGCTTATGAGCCAGGCGCTTCGAAAGCTGACTGGCGCAGTGAACCGCTCTCATACTTCGGTGATCTTCACCAATCAGATCCGTGAGAAAGTCGGTGTCATGTACGGAAGTCCTGAAACGACATCGGGTGGGCGTGCTCTGAAATTTTACGCCTCGGTTCGGCTTGATATCCGCCGTATCGGAGCGATCAAAGATGGACAGGATATCATTGGGAACCGAACGCGCGTTAAGGTTGTGAAGAACAAGTGTGCCCCCCCATTTCGTCAGGCCGAATTCGACATCCAGTACGACGAGGGTGTAAGTCATAATGCTCTGCTGGTCGATCTTGGTGTTGAGCACGATATAGTTCAGAAGGCGGGTGCATGGTTCTCTTATGGGGATCTCCGATTAGGACAGGGCAAAGAAAATTCGAAGCATTTTCTCGTCCAAAATCCCGATATAGCCCAAGAGATCGACACACAGCTTCGGGTTGCGTTGGGTTTGACGGAAGGTGAGGGGGACGAATCTGAAAGTGCTTCCGCCGCTGATGAGGAAGTGGAGCCGGAAACTTCGAAGGCCAGTAAGGAGTGATTCCTTAGTCAAGACTGGGGCGACTTTTCGCGTTGTAGTGAGTGCGAGCGTAAGGACAGCTCAACACTTAGGAGAGGAGTTTCGGACGACAGATTCGTCCGAGACTCTTATGTTTTCTCCTCTAGGCTTACCTCTTCCCGGTGAGCCAAAGAACTCAGTACCGTGAACGGCTTCCAGTCGACCAATCCGATGAAGACTGCTGAAATTCGTAACTGTTTCCTCTCCTTTTTCGAGGAACGAAAACACGCTGTAAAGCCGTCATCATCGTTGGTGCCGGCTGACGACCCCACGTTACTCTTTACGAATGCTGGGATGGTCCAGTTTAAGAAGGTCTTCCTAGGCCAGGAAGACCTCGGGGTTAGACGTGCCACGACCTCGCAGAAGTGTGTCCGTGCTGGCGGTAAGCACAATGATCTTGAGGAAGTCGGTCGGACGACGCGTCACCACACTTTTTTTGAAATGCTGGGCAATTTCTCGTTCGGGGACTACTTCAAAAGGGATGCCATTCGTTATGCATTTGAGCTCCTTACGGATGTATATGAACTCGAGCCAGAGCGCCTGTATGCGACAGTGCACGATTCGGACGATGAGGCGGCCGACCTGTGGTTGAATGATATCGGTCTTCCTTCCAATCGGGTCTATCGGCTGGGTGACAAAGACAACTTCTGGCAGATGGCGGATACCGGCCCGTGCGGCCCGTGCTCGGAATTGCACTACGATCTCCGAGAACATCCCTCGCCAGTTTCCAGCACCGCTGAGTTCGTTGAGCTTAACGACGCGGGAACGATTGTCGAATTGTGGAATCTCGTTTTTATGCAGTTCGATCGTGATACTGAAGGGAAGTTACACGCTCTTCCTGCGCCGTGTGTTGATACGGGGGCGGGACTCGAGCGGATTGCCGCAGTGCTTCAGGGTGCGGATTCGAACTATCATACGGATAGCTTTACTCCGTTGCTGGACCGTGTGTCTGAATTGGTCGGGCGCGCTTATGAGCCGGCTTCCGAAGCTGGCGTCAGCTACCGTGTCTTGGCTGATCACGCACGCGCCGTTGCGTTCCTGCTCTCTGATGGTGTCTATCCTTCGAACGAGGGACGTGGCTACGTACTGAGGAGGATTTTGCGTAGGGGAGTCCGTCACGCTTGGTTGCTGGGGCGTCGAGAGGCGACTCTCGCCGGGGTGGTTGAGGTTGTTATTGCGACAATGAGCGATGCCTATCCCGACCTTGCCGAGCGGCGTAAGCATATAGTAGAGGCCACGCGGGCGGAGGAGGAACGCTTTCTTACGACCATTGAGGGTGGGCTGGCCCGATTCGACGAGCTAGCCGGCTCCAAATCAGGAATCATCCCTGGCGATGAGGCGTTCAAACTCTATGACACGTTTGGTTTTCCTCTGGATTTAACACAGCTGCTTGCTGAAGAAAGAGAGGTCGATGTCGACGTGGTGGGGTTTGAGACGGCGCTCGAAACACAGCGTGCTCGGTCGCGAGCAGATCGTGCCTTAAGCAGTATGGGGGGAGAGGAGGCAGCCGATGCGGAGGGGTGGATCTCTCTTTTGGATGGAACCCAAGCTTTTGTGGGCTATACATCGCTCGAAATCGCGACCAACGTTTTGAGTTGGAAGGCCATTGAGGGTGGTGTCGGACTGATCCTTGAGCAGAATCCATTCTACGTAGAGAGTGGCGGGCAGGTCTCTGATACCGGGTCTGTGCAGGGGGACAATTGGAGCATAATGGTCGACCGGGTTGCAAAGGTTGCGAGTGGCACCGCCGTATTTGGATCAGTGGACGGGATGTTCCCCGAGGAAGGGGAATCGGTACAGGTAAGGGCCTGCGTAAAGGCTGATTCGAGGAGTGATACGACCCGGAATCATACTGCAACGCATCTATTGCACGCCGCGCTGCGCTCCTGTCTTGGCGAACATGTAGTCCAGCGTGGCTCTCTAGTCGCCCCAGATCGCCTTCGTTTTGACTTTTCTCATACGGCCCCCATGACGGACGAAGAGAAGAGTGAAGTTGAGCGCGCCGTGAACGAGGCTGTGTGGAGAAACTATCCGGTTCAGGTTTCACATAGTCTCTACGATGAGGCTGTGGTAGCCGGTGCGATGGCATTATTCGGGGAGAAGTACGCCGACGAGGTACGCGTGGTAGATGTGCCCGGTGTAAGCGCGGAGCTATGCGGGGGTACACATGTCTCTTATACGGGTGATATCGGACTTTTCCGTATCGTAAGTGAATCCGGGGTCGCGGGTGGTGTGAGGAGGATCGAAGCGCTGACGGGTCGAGGTGCCTTTTACTACTTCGAAGAGCGGGAGAGGGCTCTAGGAGAGGCAGCGGATGTGCTCAAGACACACCCGGACAACGTACTAAAGCGAGTAGGGCAACTCCTCACCGAAAAGACTGCGGTGGAGAGGCTTTTAGATGAGGTCCGAGCTCAGGGTTCTAGTGGCGAGGACATAGCCACTCAAGAACTGATCGAAATTCCTGGGGGTGGAACTGCGTCTTATCGGGGGATCCGCTTGCGGGTGCGAGATCTAGAGGATGCGCGAAAATGGGGAGACAATTTTCTTGCGGGTGATCAGAGCGGTATAGCCGTTCTTGCAGTCGAGATGCCTGGAGAGAAGCGAGCGGTCTTAGCGTTTGCCAGCGATGATATGATTTCGCGAGGGGTTAGGGCGGACGCAGTCGTGCGAGAGGTAGCGTCTGTGGTGGGTAGCCGAGGAGGAGGACGGCCACATATGGCGCAGGCTGGGATTGAGGATCCATCGAGGATCGATGAGGCGCTGGTGGCCGGGGCCAATGCTGTGCGGAATCTGCTCTCAGGGGTGAACGGTGACTGACGTTACCTGGCTCGATACCCGGTGTCCGTCACCTCCGGAGGAACTGCGTGTTCGTCTCGAAGGCGACATGGTCGCCGGAGGGCACGAGGGTATGTCTGATCGACTTATTGGTGCGGCAGTCATTTCCCTTCAAAAGGCTCTGGCTCGGACAAGCCGGGACCGCGCTGCAGCGTTCGATCTGCTTGTCGCGGACGCCTGGCTCACCTACGCAAGCGAGGTAGCACTCGAGGGAGAAGAGCCAGACGTCGCACTTGAACGGCTAGTATCTCTGGGAAGTGGTGAATGAGTGTGGCGGACTCGAAGGCTATTGCCGGCATAAACAGTCATCTCCTGTCTTAGGTTACAAGGTTGTTCCACCACCTTTCGGAGATCGTTGAATTCGTGAGCCAACCTAGGACCCAACGGATCATTACTCAGCAGAAGAATGCATTGGAAAGAGGACAGTGACGGCACAGGACCGTCTCAGTGCCCACTTCAAAGAGCACAGCCGTGTTGTTTCTGACAGTGCTGAAGGGCTTATGGAAGCGTTGGAAATCCATGCGCGCTGGGTTACCGAGACACTGTTTTCCGGAGGCCGACTTTTCTTCTGCGGCAACGGTGGTTCTGCGGCTGATGCCCAGCATCTTACGGCTGAATACGTAGTACGTTTCGAGAGAAATCGCAGGGGGCTCGCCGCGATCGCACTGACAACGGATACCGCGGTTCTGACAGCTGTGGGCAACGATTTTGGCTACGAGCAGATATTTGAGAGGCAGCTCGAAGCGTTGTCATCCAAAGGTGACCTACTCGTCCTCCTATCGACGAGCGGTGTTTCTCCAAACCTCATCAGAGCCGCGCAGCGTGCCAGAGATCTGGACGTTCGCACCATCGGCCTCCTAGGTCGTGGCGGCGGTGACCTACGCGACGAGGTTGATCTCCCGATTGTAGTTCCGACCGACTCCATAGCGCGGGCGCAGGAAGTCCACGTGCTAATCGGGCATGCGGTATGTGATGTCGTTGACGCGGCCATAGGAGAGATTTGAGTGCCTAGACCATTGAGATTAAGGTGAATGCATGGAGAGACTGATCGATCTTAGGGGTAAGAATGCTATAGTGACGGGCGGGTCCCGCGGTGTAGGACGTTCGGTAGCGCGCCAGCTCGCTAGAGCAGGGGCAAACGTGGGGATTGGCTACCATTCT
>Ga0315331_10002447_pt1 | contig 14099 bp, 4 predicted proteins | sample M160m34915metaG_FD_203456 | JGI IMG/M metagenome (GOLD analysis project Ga0315331, IMG submission 203456) | Ammonia-oxidizing marine archaeal communities from Monterey Bay, California, United States - M1 60m 34915 | ecosystem: Environmental > Aquatic > Marine > Intertidal zone | place: USA...
GATTCGAGAGCCGTGATACGAGCAACAAGTGCATCATTCTTGGCAGAGAGTTCCTTGATTGCTTGAACCATTGGTGGAATAAGGTTGGCATAAGCAGCTTCTAGTTTATCTGGATTTTCATCTAAGACTAAATCCATAAACTCACTTCCTTTTTGAGCTTCTTGCAAGTCTTGTGCAATAAAACCTGCTCTTACCTTTCCATTAGTTTCATCTGGTGTTCTTCTGTCCCACTTGAATTTTACAGGTCTAAGTTTGTTGATAAAATCTACTCCTAATGGTAAATCTACAACATCAGTCTTATCTCTTCCATCTGATAGAGCATTTATAGTTTGCACATTACAACGGAAATAAGAAATATTTGCATCACCTAAAGTGATTTGATTATTAGAATCACCAGCAGAAGATTGAGCATTATAACCAAGTACCAAACAATTATAAGCAGTTCCTAAAGTCTCACCAGCTATATTACCTATAGCAGTATTGTGGTATCCAGTAGCGCATGAATCTCCTGCTGCATTTCCAATAAAGGTATTTCTATATCCACTAGTTAGTATATTACCTGCAAGATATCCCATAACAACATTATGATCTCCTGTCATGACACCAGTACCAATTGCCTGATAACCAATAGCAGTATTCCAATCACCTGTTGTAGTAGCACTCATTGCCATTCTACCCATAGCAACATTATAAGTACCAGTGGTCAAAGATTCCATACAATTAGCACCTACTCCAGTATTATAACCATCTACATTCTGAGTTGCTAGACAATTAGCACCTACTGCAGTATTAAGCTGTCCAAGAATATTGGATCCTAATGCATTCCAACCAATAGCAGTGTTACTACTTGCTGTTGTATTTGCGTCTGCTGCAAGATAACCAACAGCAGTATTACTTGCACCTGTTGTATTATTTTCTAAAGCTCCCTTACCAAGAGAAGTGTTTTGTGTTCCTGTTGTGTTTGTGACTAGTGCATGATAACCAACAGCAGTATTATCATCTGCATTACTTGCACCCAATGCACTATCACCAAGAGCAGTATTACGTGTTCCAGTGGTGTTTGCATCTAATGATTGATAACCAATAGCAATATTATTATCTGCAGTTGTGTTTGCGGCTAATGCCCTAACACCAATAGCAATATTCTTATCTCCTGTTGTGTTTGCATCTAATGCACTAACTCCAACACCAACATTAAATTGACCTGTTGTGTTTGCATGTAAAGATCTTGCACCAACAGCAGTATTGTCATTTGCAGTTGTGTTTAAATCTAATGTTTGATAACCAACAGCAGTATTATTAGAACCTGTTGTGTTGTCTTGAAGAGCATCATATCCTATAGCAGTATTTTTAGAACCTGTTGAAGTATAAAAAGCTGCTTGACCACCCATTGCGGTGTTGTAATTTCCAGTTGAACAATTTTTTAATGCAGAAGAACCAAAAGAATTGTTATGAACACCTGTTGTATTTGAATACCCTGCCTCAAAACCAACAGCAGTATTACCATTACCAGTTGTATTTGTAAATAATGCATTTTTACCAACAGCAACGTTACCATTTGCAGTTGTATTTGAACTTAATGCACTATAACCAAGAGCAGTATTATCATCTGCAGTGGTATTTGCATCTAATGCATTCCCACCAACAGCAACGTTCTGTGCTCCTGTTGTATTAACAGCTAAAGCATTTTTACCAACAGCAGTATTATTACTTGCTGTTGTGTTAGCATTTAATGCACCTCTACCAACAGCAGTATTACTAGAACCAGTTGTGTTGCTAACCAAAGAATAACTTACTGCTGTATTGTCAGTTCCAGTTGTGTTTGCTCTTAGTGCTTGTCTACCAAGGGCTGTATTAATTGTCGCAGTTGTGTTTGTATATAAAGCTTCATAACCAACAGCAGTGTTATTATCTGCAGTTGTATTGTTTAATAATGCATATGCGCCAACAGCAGTATTAGTAGCACCAGTTGAGTTTGCACCTAAAGCACTTCGACCTACAGCAGTATTATTATTTGCAGTTGTATTTGCATCTAATGCATATGGACCAACACCAACATTATCAGTTCCTGTGGTATTTGCTTCTAATGCTCTAAACCCAACACCAACATTAGTAGCACCTGTTGTATTTTTTTCTAATGATTGATAACCAATAGCAGTATTATAGTCTCCTGTTGTGTTTTCATAAAAAGAATCTCTACCAACAGCAACATTCGCTGCTCCTGTTGTATTATTCAATCCTGCTGCTGCACCTACAAATACATTATTTGCTCCAGTTGTAGTTGCACCACCAGCATCAGCACCAACAGCAGTATTAGCACTTGCAGTATTAACATCTAATGCTTGATAACCAATAGCAGTATTATTATTTGTTGTAGTATTAGATAATAATGCTTTATAACCAACAGCAACATTAGCAGTTCCTGTTGTGTTTGCTGATGCTGAATAAGCACCAACAGCAGTATTTTGACTTGCAGTTGTATTAGCATCTAATGCATAATTACCAACAGCAGTATTTTCTACACCAGTTGTGTTTACATATAAAGCCTTTCTTCCAATACCAGTATTAACACCTCCTGTTGTAGCTGCAGCTAATGCTTCAGAACCTACAGCAGTATTATGATCCGCATCTGTGATTGCTGTTCCTGCACTGTTACCAATTAAAGTATTATGATTTGCATCTGTTCCACTAAAACTATCACCAGCACCACTACCAACTCTTGTATTATTTTGTGCATCAGTAGCATCTATAATATTCTTTGCAGTTAATATACCTGCCTGAATATTAACACCATTCGTTACTACATTTATACCATTTCTTGCCGTTACAATACCAACTGAATCTATATTTGTTACGTCTTCATATGTTAAAGTTCCACCGATTGTCACATTACCAGAGAATGTGCATACTCCAGCCATATTGATATGACCGTCACCAGTAATACCAATACCAGCAGGAAGGTGCAGACCATTAGGGAACTTGGGGCCTCCAGTTCCTGGTCTGTCTTTTAATCCATCAACTAATATTAGAGACATGGTTATACTTTCTAGTTATTTATTTGAGATTTAAGTGTGGCAATTTCTGCTGCCAACTCATCATTTTTAGTGGAGAGTTCCTTGACTGCATTGATGAGAATAGGAACTAACTTGGAATACTGCATACCATAATTACCATCACCATTTACATCAGTTACTAACATGTTATCTGGTTTATCACCATAACCATGTTCCTTCTCAACTTCCAACTCATCCTGTGCAATCAAACCTACATTTAATTGTGATCCTTTTTTACTTCCATCAGGGACACCATTTTCATAATTACTTCTATTATCCCAACGATAGGTAACAGGATTTAGTTTATTAATCCATGATAGACCATGATTAAATGGTTCTATGTCAGTCTTATCTCTTCTATCTGATGTAACAGTCCAATCAACTTTAATATAAGCATTAGTAATATCGTTATCACCTAAACATATTCTGTAGTTTTCAGTGTCTATGGTTCCAGAGGGTGAAGCAGAATAACCAGCCTGAAAACCAAGTAAAAGATTACTATGACCTGATGTAAGCTCATAGCCAGAATATGAACCAAGCACTGTATTTCTATATCCAGTAGTAGGATAACCAGCATAATATCCTACTAAAGTGTTATCATTTTGAGTTGTTTGAACACTTCCTGCCCAATAACCTACACAAGTATTTCCATTTCCAGTTGTGCAAGCATCTAATGCATATGCACCAACAGCAACGTTCTTAGTTCCTGTTGTGTTTGCTGTTAATGCTTGATAACCAAATGCGGTATTATTGTCCGCAGTTGTGTTTGCAGTTAAAGCAGCATGACCAACAGCAACGTTACTATCACCTGTTGTATTTGCAGCTAATGCATTCAAACCAATAGCAACATTCATAGATCCTGTTGTATTTGCTTCTAATGTTTGATGACCAAAAGCATTATTATAACTACCATTTGAGGATTTTAATGATTCAGCACCAAAAGCACAACTTTGATGAGCAGTTGTATTGGATAACATTGAGTGCCAACCAAAAGCAAAATTCTTAGTCCCTGTTGTGTTTGCAGCTAATGCACTAACACCAACACCAACGCATTGACCACCTGTTGTTTGAGCATCTAAAGCATAAGCACCAATAGCAGTACTATCATTACCTGTTGTGTTTGCACTTAATGAATTATATCCAAGAGATGTATTATTACTACCAGTTGTATTAGCTTCAGCAGCCTTCCAACCAACAGCAGTATTATAAGATGCCGTATCTAATTTTAATGCACCATAACCAATAGCAACATTACCATCACCAGTTGTGTTTGAAGCTAATGCACCAGAACCAAGAGCAACGTTTTCTGAACCTGTTGTAATCACTCTTCCAGCTGGTTGCATAGTAGCATCATAACCACCTATACAAAGATTAGCAGCTCCAGTAGTTATATCAGCACCTACATATCTACCAATCGCAATATTAGCTCTTCCTGTAGTTAAATCATCTAATGCTCTTTCACCAATCGCAACACAATCTGCTGCTGTTGTTGCAGTATGCATTGCATAATGACCAATAGCAACGTTAGGAGTAGCTGCACCATCGGACGTATACATTGCATTTTTACCAATAGCAATATGACCAGTAACATCTGTGTTAGTATAGAGTGCATAATGACCAATAGCAACTGTACTTCCTCCTGTTGTATTTAAAGCAGCAGCTCTATATCCAACAACAGTGTTATTACCACTTCCACTACTAGCAGTTTTAAGTGCTTCTTGACCAACAATTGTATTTTCACTAACAGTTGTTAATGCTGATGCTGCACTATCACCAATAATTACATTTAAAGAACCAGTTGTTAATGCTGATCCTGAATTATTACCCAATGCAGTATTTCTATTTCCTGTTGTGTTTGCATATAAAGCATTATATCCACAAGCAGTATTATTATATGCAGTAGCATTAAACAAAGAATTAGCACCAACACCAGTGTTATAATTACCTGTTGTGTTTGATTCTAATGCATGAGCACCTACTGCAAGATTATAAGTACCTGTAGTATTATCAAGTAATGTATGAGTACCTAAAGCAGTATTGTAATCTGCAGTTGTGTTTGCACCTAATGCATTAGGACCAATCGCAACATTTTGACTACCTGTACTATTAAGTCTTAATGCACTTTGACCCATAGCAGTGTTCTGAGCACCTGTATTAGTAAATAGAGCGTCCTCACCAACTGCTGTGCTACCACTTGCAGTAGTGTTTGCACTCAAAGCATTACTACCAAGAGCAGTATTATGACTTCCTGTTGTATTTGCATCTAAAGAGTATCCACCTAGAGCAGTATTTTGTGTTCCTGTTGTGTTTGCAGTTAATGCAGCATAACCAACAGCAGTATTATTATCTGCAGTTGTGTTTACGAGTAAAGCATTTCTACCAACAGCAACATTATTAGATGCAGTTGTGTTTGCACCTAATGCACCATAACCACAAGCAACATTATCTGAACCTGTCGTGTTTGCATCTAATGAATTACCTCCAACAGCAACATTAGCAGAACCTGTTGAATTTGCACCTAATGCAAGATTACCAACAGCAGTATTACCACTGCTGGTATTCGCACCTAATGCATTTGTACCAACAGCAGTATTCTCAGAAGTTGTTGAGACTGCATCTAATGCACCATAACCAACAGCAGTATTATCAGTTCCTGTTGTGTTTGCTGCTAATGCAGATCTACCTAAAGCAGTATTATTAGATGCAGTTGTGTTTGCATATAATGCTCCTTGCCCAAAAGCAACATTACTAGCACCTGTTGTATTTGCAGCTAATGCATTCATACCAACAGCAGTATTATTAGATGCAGTTGTATTTGCACCTAAAGACATACGACCAACAGCAGTATTATAATTACCTGTTGTATTGGCATCTAATGCAGCAGAACCAAGAGCAGTATTTTCTGTTCCAGTAGTGTTTGCAGCCATAGCACCACTACCAAAAGCAGCATTGTCTGCTGCAGTATTTGCAGTTAATGCATTATAACCAATAGCAGTATTATCACTTGTAGTTGTGTTTGCATCTAAAGCATTAGCACCAACAGCAGTGTTTCGTGTTCCTGTTGTGTTTGCACCTAATGCAATATAACCAAGAGCAGTGTTATTACTTGCAGTTGTGTTTAACCACAAAGCACTTCTACCAACAGCAGTATTATTAGCTCCAGTTGTATTAGTATATAAAGCAGAAATACCAAGAGCAGTATTATAATTTGCAGTTGTATTAGAAACTAAAGACTTTCTTCCAACAGCTACATTACCAGTTCCTGTTGTGTTTGCAGCTAATGCATGATGACCAATAGCAGTATTCTCTGAAGCAGTTGTGTTTGCACCTAATGCACTAGCACCAACACCAACGTTTTCAGAACCTGTTGTAATATTATCTGATGCATATGCTCCTACACCAATATTATCAGAACCTGTAGTATCAGATGTTAAAGCATTATAACCAATAGCAGTATTTCTTATACCTGTTGTTATTGAATCTCCAGCATTTATACCACCTGAAGTATTCAGTGCTGTATCAGTTGTCAATCCAGCAGATATACCTGTTAATGAACTACCATCTCCATGATATGAAGTAGCAGTAACAACACCAGCAGTAGAAGATATTGTTATAGCACTTCCTACTTTTAATTCTCCACCACTAACAACAATACCACTTCTAGCAGTTACAATACCAACTGAGTCTATATTTGTTACGTCTTCATATGTTAAAGTTCCACCAATACTTACATCGCCTGTAAATGTTGCTGCTACACCTGTTATATTTCCACTAAATTGTAATGCTGTTACGACACCTGCACTAACTACATTCTCAACATTCGATGCAAATGTAGTAACACCAGCTACTTGAACTTGTCCACTTAAAGTTGTATTGTCATCTACTGTTAAAATTCCACCAACAGTAAAGTTTCCATTACTCTCAGAAACATTACTGACGTTAAATGCTTTATATGCAACTATCTCTACAATATCTCCACTCTGAGCAGCACTTGAAAGTCCTACTAATGAACCATTTGTGGCGGTATAATCTCTTCCCACAAGGATTTTAGAACCGTTGATATAAACATCAACGTATCCTGCTGTATATCCAGATGTGAAAGTAAAATCAGTTGTTACCCCAGTAGGAGTAAACTGCTGCCTGGCAATAGTGACTTGGGAATCACCAGGATTTCTTCCTATATACCCACCCTTATCTGCCATTTTTAACTAACCCCTTTAAGAATGCTTAAGTTGACATCGATAGCACTATCGGTGTCACAGTATACTCTAACTTGATCACTAGCTTCTAATACAGTTTTACCTGCATCACTAATAACAAATGAACTTCCAGTAGGAACAGGAATCTTTGATGCTATTGCTGCTTCTGATCCACCACTATTATCATAAACAGATACTGTTAAATTAACTGAATTAGCAGTATTGTTTGCAAATGTTCCACCAATCAGAATACTCTTTTCTGATGCACCTGATGTAAATGATGTTGTTGGTCCAAGGAAACTCACATTTGACGCAGTAGCAGCAACAGTATTTGTAGATGCTCTGTCCAATTGAACGGATGAAACACCAACCAATGTTACTTTTGTTCCTGCAATAAAGTTTGAGTTGTCAACCAGATCATGAATCGCCACATGTGCAGTAGAAATACCAGACATCCAAGTTAAACCCACCCCAATAGAGGCATTAGAACTTGATGTTACTATACCGACCGCTCTTGTTAATGAATTTGAAAATGATTCTGCCATTGTTCTTTATGTGTTAGTAGTATTTATTAACCGCCTAAGGCAATTGCTAGACCAAGTGAAACACCTGGTTGAATGTTAACTGTGGCAATACCACTAGTTCCTGCAGGAGTTATATTCCATGCAGTTCCATTAGTCGATGTGAAGTCAAGGATACTAGCACCTGCTCCAACATATGTGCTCTCTGAAGAAACACCAATTTGTCCAGCACCAAGGAAACTTGTAGCAGTTAAGACCCCAGATACAACTGCATCTGTAGCATTTAACCGAGTTATAGTTCCAATAGTACCTGTAAGATTAGTACTGGTAAGATAAGTAACCGTGCCAGTAGTAATAGTACCAGTGGTGCTATTAAGAGTAGTAATTGTAGCACTTGTGCCTACAATACTTGTGATCGTAGAACTTGTGCTTACAAAATCAGTATTGGTTAACTGAGTAACCGTTCCTGTTGTGCTATTAAGTGTAGTAATAGTAGCACTCGTTCCTACTAAGGAAGTTGTGTTTAATCTTGTAATAGTAGAAATAGTACCTACAAGATTAGTAGTATTCAATCTGGTAATTGTACCAACACCAGTGATGTTGAGATTTCTACCAGTTACTTCATCATAAGTAATATCACCAGTAACATCTAAGTTACCAGCAACAGTTAATCCACCACCAACCCACACGTTAGTAAAGGTTGATACTCCTACAAAGGTAGAAGCAGAAGAAACATTAACAGTTGCTACGTTTGCCTGACCAATGGTTGCAACACCAGTAATGTTGAGGTTTCTACCAGTTGCCTCATCATAAGTTACATCGTTAAGGACAAATAGATCTCTACCAACGTAAAGATCCCCACCAGTAGTAGTAATACCACCAGCAGAGGCTAAGGTTGTTACACCTACAACTGTTAAACCAGTCTCCATTCCAACTGGACCAGTTAATGTGCTGATCCCAGTAACAGAAAGACCACTCCCAACTACTACGTTAAGAATGGTTCCAACCCCAGTTATATTGAGGTTACGTCCAGTTACTTCATCATAATTTACATCACCAATAACACTAAGGTCACCAGCAACAAAAAGATCCCCACCAACGGTTGTTATACCACCAGCAGAGGCTAAGGTTGTTACACCTGCGACACTTACGTCACTAGTAAAGGTTGAAACACCTGCTACCCACAAAGAGGTTGCACCTATTCCACCTTGAACATGGAGTTCATAGTAGGGTACGGAGGTTCCGATACCAACCATCGAATCCACGGCATTAGCCAGGATCAGATCGTCGTTTACTTCTAAACCGTTTTTGACTACAAAATTCTTATTGACAGCCATTCGGGTTCACTCTCCCCCGCAAGTTAAATTTATCTTTATTTATTTATACAACTAAGAACCAGCAGGTATAACAGGTTCATTATCTGATGCTACAGACGTTGCTTCAATTGATATAAATGCAGTGTCATCATTACCACCAACTCGTGTTCCAGTAGTTAAAGTCTGACTTGTAAGAAGAGTTACCTCACCATTAGAATAACCAGATCCTCCTCCACCACCTCCAGTGTTACCAACTAAAGGAGCATCTCCACCATATGCACCTGCTCCACCACCACCTTTATCAGTCCCAGAAGCAGCATTTCCACCATTCTCTCTATATCCTTTTCCTGACTTATATCCTCTATGAATAGAAGCACTTCCAACTATTATTTGACCATCATAAGTCCTTGCTTGAGTAAATCCTAGATCTTCACAAGGTGCATATCCCTGTTGAGCATAATAATCCCCTACAGTACATTTTGGAAGTAGTCCTCCCTCAACATTTAATCCATTAAAATTAACAATATCCGTAGTCACATTTATATTAGGTCTAGCATAAGATCCAATAGTTCCCATTGCACCTTCTGCAAGCTGTTCTCCTCCACCACCCGCATCAGGTCCAGTTCCTGTTTCTCCACCAAGGTTTACTCCACCACCATCTCCTCCACGACCAGCAGTACCAGATGCACCACCTCCACCACAAACAGCAATCACATTTGCTTTACGATAGAGAATAGCAAGTCCACCACCACCCCTTCTTCCTCCTTGAGGTGGAAGGTTAAATGAGTAAGGAACACCCAATTTAACTGTATATTCGTTTTCTTTTATTAATGTAAGTTTAAAAACTGACAAACCACCAGCACCACGAGGATAACCACTATTGGCATCACCTCTTGATCCAGCCATGGTAATCTTTACTTCAATATCTTGTTCTGAAGGATAAAATGTTATTGATCTATTAGAAGCTTCTGTATCAGCACGGAATGATAAAGCACCATCTGATAAATTCTTAGATCCACTTGAATTTAAAGTCGTAGAATTTTCTGTAAATGATTCATATTTAATAATTGGTCTAGGATCAATCTCAGTAAATGTTGCTACATTACTAAAAATAGGACCAGGGATTGCTGTTGGATGTGAAAACTTACACATCAAAGTGCTGACACCTACAGCAGTTGAAAATAAACTAAGTTGAGTTGTAGCAGCACCGACAATACCAACATCAGCACCTAAATCTACACCATCTTGTGACCATTGATAAGATATATCTCCTGTTGTTCCATCACTTGCTGTTGCGTAAGTGCTAAATGTAGCAGTCAAACCTGTTGCAACTGTAGTATCTTGAGGTTGATCAACAACTGTTATGACTGGATTAACAGTAATACTAACAGTATCTGAGTTAAAAGGTTCATTTAATGCATTCGCAGTATTACCTGCTTCATAAGCAGAAGGAACATAATCTGCTTCCAAATAATAATCTCCTCCACCATATTTACTAATGCCTGTAGACAAATTACTTAAGGTTAAGGTTGTAGTTCCTGCACCACTTACATTATCCCCATTAACAACCGAACCAATTCCTACCTGATACCATTGATAATCAATGGTTCCTGTTCCAGTAGCAGGATTAGAAACATCCCCCACTGTCATGAAAGAAACAGTAGCAATGCCACTAATACTTGCTGAACTAGAGGTGCTAGTTGCTACACCAACAGGTTGTGTTGAAAAATATAAATTAGGACCGTTTAAGTCTAACGTTGTTGGGCTTGACCGAAATAGTGACATTTATTTAACTAAGGAAATTTTGTCCTGTAATCACTCCGAAGATTCCTTGACCTTCTAGATCTGCTCCATCAAATATCTTGAAGGAGTATATATCAGTTCTACTTGCAGTAGTTGTAACGCCTGGAACAACACCACCTGGCCAGTAAACAGGCATTGTTCCACCTGCACCAACGTTCATCGTGTCAATACCAACATTACGTCCACCTGTACCATCTTGTGTAAGTTTCAGAGTAAATGATGTTGCTGAAGTCTCATCAGCATTGTAGATTCTAAATCTATCAACGTTATCAGTAACTGTGCAAATAAAGTTATTTGCTTTGTTAAGGTAGATATTAACTTGATTAGATACAACCGTAACGATACCAACTTCTTCCGAATGACTCTTCAGTCTGGTATGTGCAGTGACATCCAACTCTGCCCTTGGGGCCGCAGTTCCTATACCCACTCCATTACTGGTAGTAGTTAAGATTGTGGCACTAGTTCCAACCTTAATATTGGTTAGAGTTGCAAGACCAACTGTTAAATTACCACTCGTAACGTTTAAGTTAGCAGCAGTAATAATACCACTAACATTTACATCTTTAGCATTTAGATAATCTGCAAACCTTGCTTCTCCATTTACCCATAGAGAAGTAGTTCCCATACCCACATGACCTATTTCTGCATAATATCTTGGTGATGCAGTTCCCAAACCAACATTATCTAGATCGGTATTATAAAGTCCATCAGTAACGTTAGTCCAACCAAATAGTGATGTAGTAAGACCCGTTAGTCCTGAACCATCTCCAGCAAATGCGGTTGCAGTAATGGTTCCCACAATATGACCATCACCAATCATCTGTAGTTTATAGTGTCCAGCAGTGGTTCCAATACCAACACCCACACCATCTACAGCAAATATTGTAGAACCTGCACCAACTTGAAGTGTATTTACTCCAGGGGTTGTAGTTCCAATACCTACCTGATCTAATGCAAGAATGTCTGCTTCTTTAGAAAGACTGATGTTACCAAAACGTTTCCAGTCATTCTCTGAGGTATAAACCCATCCAGCATATCCACCCTGATCTGGGTTAGCATAGTAACTAACGTCACCTGGGTTAGCAGCAAGAGTAGGAGTTCCTAATCCAACAGTATATTTTCTTGAAACTGTTGTATCACCCTGTAGGTAAACTGAATTAGCTTCAAGTCCTTTATCAGAACTAACTGTTAATTTGTTGTTAACAACTAGAGGACCGTTAAACTCAGATGTAATCTTATTATTATCACCACCTTCAACCTTCAATTGACGCTTAACTGTAAACTCAGTTGCATCACTAACATTAAGTTCTGGAAGATTTGCAATATCCTCACCAGTTACTGTCTGAACTGGAGTATCAACAATCTCTTCCTTACCAGTAATGGTACTTACTTTCTTATTACCTGTATAAGAAATACCCTTGTCATTCATTCCAGTGAAGAAGTTCACTCCACCTTCTTGCTTAAATGATTGTGCTAATCTTTGTTCTGTGGGATTAACATCTCTATTTTGCTTAGATGGGAATGCAGTTGAGTAGTTACCTGGTCCATATCCAAGATATTCAAATGTATGAGCAGAAGCACGAATCAAAGAGTGTCTTCTAAGTTCAATTGGATCAACCTTAACTCTTCTAACAACAGAATTAATAAGGTGACTGTCCGCTTGAGTTCCCATAACTCCACGGAATACAGTAACGGTAGCATCACCAGTAACTGTAGTGGACTTAATCCTCATCATCTCATTATCTACTACTAGATAATCACCAATTCTAAGGTCAAGATTACCCAAGTTAAGGTCTTGAATAGAAATTGTAGGAGTAGTTGAGTTGGATACTGCACCCGCAAGAGTAGTTGTAATTCCAGCATATCGTGGAACCATACGACCACTTACATTCTCATTATCTACAGTAACAACACCACCATTAGCAGCAAATCCTTCACGATATGCATACATCGTTCCAGACTTAGTTGGACTAACAGTGCCAGCACCCATATTAACAGCAAAGGATTTTAATCCAATATCCTTTGTGATTACAAACTTACCATTATATTGTGTCTGACCTGCACCAACAAACTCTACTCTCTCATCAACTTCTAAACCATGATTACCATTGGTGGTTACAGTAGCAATACCAGATGTATAATCATAAGTTAAGGTATCAATAGAAACTGATTCGCCAGTTAGATGCATAAATGCATTGGCAGTCAATGTCTTACCAACACCAGCATTACCCATCGTTGCAATACCAGACACACTGGACGCAGATGCTACCGTAACACTTGATGCTTGACCAACTACAACATCAGTAATTCTATAAAGTTGATTGTATCCATCATAAGACTCTGAAGATACACCAGAAATCCTAACTGTGTCACCAACATTACTATAAATCTTCTGAACAGAAAGAACACCTTGAACAAATCCTGCTGTAGTGGCAACACCAACTACATTCATAGTATTACCTATACCATAGGCACTACCACCGTCCATGATCTGAACACCAGTAATTGTTCCACTACCATTAACAGTTAGTTTTGCAGTTGCACCTTGACCTGTAGTAGAAGTTCCAATACCAACTAAACGTGCATTATAAACATCTCCTGCAGTTCCAGAACCATATCCAGCACCACCTGAATCAATACCAACCTTAACAACTCTGTTTAATCCATGCTCAAGAGTTGTAGTAATTGTATGAGCAGTTCCAGTATGAGAAACAAGATTGGTAATACCTATACCAATATCAGTATCATTAATATACTTATTGATAGTTTCCTTAGTAACACTATTCTGAGTATTATCAACAACAACCTTACCGATTGTATCAGGAACAGCAAAAGATGTTGTCTCTGGTGGGTCAGATTGTGGAGTATCTCTATTAGTTTGTGGGAAGAGTTGTGTTAATGGTTGAGAGAAACTTTCTTCCTTAAATGGAGTAACCGTTGGTTTGTTAGATGCATTAACTACAGTTAAGTAGTAAACACCATCTTGCTTTCCTGCAATATAATCCTGAGATTCCTTAGCACTATAAACATAGTAAACATTTTCATATCTCTTTCTCTTAAAGTATGGAAGAGCAGTTGTTCTTGCGGAAGTATCATTACTAAATGTTCCTGGGTCAGTTGTTAAACCAACAGAGAATGTCTTGTTACTACTAATACCTACAACATTATAATATCTGTTGAATCCAGTTCCTGCAGTACCAGTTGTAT
>Ga0315331_10002453_pt1 | contig 14085 bp, 13 predicted proteins | sample M160m34915metaG_FD_203456 | JGI IMG/M metagenome (GOLD analysis project Ga0315331, IMG submission 203456) | Ammonia-oxidizing marine archaeal communities from Monterey Bay, California, United States - M1 60m 34915 | ecosystem: Environmental > Aquatic > Marine > Intertidal zone | place: USA...
AATCTACTATAATATATAGACCTCCATCTTCGGCATTTACATCATCATCTTTTTCTTTTGATGATATGGGAACATCAATGAAGAGGGAGTTTCCTATATGGAGAGAAAAATCTCCAGGAATAGTTATGGTCATCTTAGAGGAATATAACTGATTATACCTTCTAACTGACTGATTGACAATCTGTTTGTACTTAAAGTTTTCTTCCTTTGACTTAGTAAGTTGCTCGTCAGTTGACTTCTTAACATCCTCCCCACTACCATCTGATTCTGTTCTTCCAGGAAGAGAACCTACATCAAGATAAAAATAGGTAGTACGAGAAAAATTCTTTCTATCACCTGTCCTATTAAATTCTTCATTCATTGTAGGCAATTCTTTACCTGCATGTTTAATTGGTTGAGATGCTGCAGAGTTTGCATTCTCTTGTGCATCTTTAGTATTATCCGCAGACCCAGTAACGACTTCATAGTAACAATCAAAAGGATTAAAAGTAACTATACGAGTATCATATGCACCCAACTGTAGTTTCTCTTGAGCATTAATTGCATTATCCTTTTCATATTCCAGTATTCTCATATCATATCCAGCAGGAATCTCTTCTCCAGCACTGTTAGTATAGATAAGAGACTTCTTAAATTTATTTTTTTCTTTATCCATCAAAGAATCAATAGATTTAAAATGAAAACCATCAGAAGTTTCATAAGTTATAAATCCAGCAGTCTTTCCCTCGCCTCCAGCAGGAATTGATTTCTGAGACAACCAATTTAAAAGATAATAAGGTTTACGATTATTACCAATAAAATTATAAGTATTCTGCGTCTCTTCAATATCTAATTCTTTTGGAAACTCTGAATTATTATTATCAAAATATGTTTGTTCTTCATAAATTTTTTTAATATGATCAGATACTTTACCATCAAATCTCTCAGCAACTCTAATCTTTTCATTCAAAATATATTCCTTTGATACCAAATCCAATTTAACCATTGACTTTGTTGATTCATCTATAATAGGAGTTACTTTATTAACATACATAATCAACTTCTTAGTTGAACCAATTGATACTCCATTATTATCCTCAAACTCCAACGAAACCTGCTCTTGTCCAACAATAGGCAATCCATCAAGAGCAGTCTTACCCTCAATAGAATCTCCAGCATCATTAAAAACTACCGTTGCCTTAATAGTATCCTGTAAAATACTTTCATAAAAATTTAAGGTAACTACACCATTGGCTACATCAATCGAACCCTCCTTATTAGATCTAATCTCCACCTTCTTAACAAAGGATGGTTCTGACGCTCTAGGTAATACAGTTTCTGCTGCCATTTTTTTATCTTTTCTCCTATACTATTTAACGGATGTATAAAGAATCAAAAGTAGAATCTGCACCGCCACTGGCAGCAACAAGTATCAGATTACTATCGGTCACTTTATTTCCAGAGGATCCATCAGATGCAGATGGAATTGGAATAACAATCTCTTCCTCTGCACCTTCTTCATATGATGCAAAGGTACTAATATCATCTGTCTTTTTAGAAACAGCATTCACATCTATTGGTGTAAGGTCACACTTACATGGAGGAGATATAGCATTCTTAGCAGCCTTCACTGCCATTACTGCAGGATGTTTCTCTATAATCTTACCACCTATATTCTTAATACCTTTACCAATATTTTTAAAGAACCCACCAACTTTACCTGCTACATCACCAATCTTTTCTTTCATTTCTGCCATCTTCTTTTCCTTCTCTAACTGTGCTGCTTCTTTGTCTTCTTTTTTCCCACCACCTACCTTTCCTCCTCCACCTGTAACTGCAGTTACTTTTGGAGAACCTGCACCTCCTTTAGATGGGAAGAATGATTCCTTCAGATGCTTAATCATAAAGACAGGATTCATTAACTGCCAAACTGCAGGAAAACCTTCTACCTTTCCATCCTTAACTAACATTTTCAACAAAGGATGTAAACTAAATATCTTTCCTAATATCTCTGGTATAGTAGGAAGAGTATCTAACATTCCACCTAAAGAAAATCCTCTAATTGCTTTAGGTATAACTTTCCAATCAGGAACTTCCCATTCTAATAATTTTTTATAGATGGGATTAATACTTAAGAAATCAGCCACCATTGTCCCAATGCTCGTCGCAGGGAACTTAACCATTGGGAATGTATTAATAAACCTACCAAACCCATCCTTAAAGAATAGGAATATATTTTTTCCTACATTAAAGATCTTCATGAAGCTATCTTTCAGGAACTGAAATGCTGCTTTAGGATCTCTTTTTATAATCAGATAATATAATAACTCACCCACAAACACACCAATTGTTTCACCAATCAGTGTACCAAGAACAGGAATAGGTATAAAGGTTCCAAGTGCTCCACCTAATGCTGCACCAAGTGCCTTAAAGATAGCCTTACCTGGAGGATCTCCTGATATTAAAGAAACAATACCTACAATAAGAGGTCCCATTATAGGAATCTTTCCAAGGAATCCTTTTACTGCTGGCATTGCAGTTTTAATAGCAGGAGCAATAAACTTAGCTGCCTTACCAAATATCTTCGCTGCTATTCCACCAACTTTACCTGCTGCTTTACTTGCTACTTTACTAGCAACACCCCCTCCTTTACTTGCTACATTACTAAGCAATCCTTTACCTTTATTAAGAATGTTAGCACCTGTCTTAAGTATATTACCTCCTACTTGAGCAACTTTCCCAACTACATTCTTAACTCCTGGTATATTCATCAAATTTTTACCAACCCTTGATGCTATATTCTTTGCAAAATTAACTGCATTCTTAATAAAGTTCTTAGCAAATTTAATTGCTCTCTTAACTATTACTCTGGCAATTCTAAATGCTCTTGTTATACTCTTAGTTACTGCTTCAAATATTTTCTGTCCGATAATTTTCCATACTAAGAATCCCGTAAAGAGATCCTTAATCACTCCCATAAATTGCCCTAACTTTTCTGCACCCTCTTCACCTACAAGATTCTTTATCAATCCCATTCCCATATCATAAAGTTTATATCCCCAATCAATAAGACTTGTAAGACCAGTTAATAATCCCAACCCAATATCAGTAATCCATCCAACAAAAGCAGCTAACCCCTTAACAAATTTAAGTAATGCAGGAAGTAAAGGTAGTAATTGTATAGCAACATAACCAAAAACAATAGTAGTAAAAAAGTTCTTTAACTTTTCCCATGCACTCATCATGGGTTTAGGTATAAACCTTTTTAAGTTTGGTCCTTTCTTTTTCTTACCCTTACCTTCAAGTTTTGATTCTGCTCCTGATGCATCTGCTTGCTCTGCTACTTTCCTTTGGTCTGCCTTCCTTGCCTTCTGTGCAGCAAGAGTACCCTTTAATACTTGATCAATAGATATAGTTTTAGATTTAATTCTAATAAGATTATCTTCTATACTACCATACTCACCTTCATTGCCAGTATGTTTTTGAATACCACCTGTAGGATTAGGAACTAAAGAAGTGGTAGGACGCACCATAAGTTCTCCACCTTTTGATGGTTCTGCTCCACCACCTCTCACATCTGCAATAAGTTCATCTAAGGATGGTCTTTTAGCTTCTTTCTTTTTCTTTCGATTCAATAACTTATCGGTGGCAATCTTCTTTGCCTTACCTTTAACCATTCCAGTTGCTAATTTTTTTCCTAATGCTGCCCAAGCCATATTAATTCGTTATCCCCAATGTCTTTTGTTTTGAACTCTTATTACCAGGATGAACCACACTAAAGGTTGGTATAGTAGTTCCTGGAGGAGCTGTAGTATCCTCTGAAGTAGATGGACCTCCTGGTGCAGGAAGAGGAAGAATCTTTACTTTATTCCCAGTAGAGGGAGGAGGAATATTAGCAGATTTATCTAAGGCATTACCAATAAATTCCTTTCCTTTACTAAAGATATTCTTTGCTTTATTACCCAACCATTTTGCTGCTCTAACTTGAGGAAGCATATTAAAGGCATTCTTAGCACCACCAAACATATTCTGAACCATACCACCTTCATTAAAGTTCTGAACTAACCCACCTTGATTTAAATGTTGAACTAAACCACCACCATTATACATCATTGAATAACCCTTACTACCATCACCAAATCCTCTTGATTCTAAATCAATCTTATGTGCTGAATTCATTTTTGACTGAGTTGCTTTATATGCATCACTGGCATTAAGAATAGGATAAAGAACTTCATCGGGCATACCTACAAGTCTTCCTCTACCATTCACACGTTCCATAACATCAATAATATTAACATTCTCATAACCATCTTCCTTTTGTATCTCTCCAACAAGTTGCTTCTGGTGTTCTATCATATCAGGCTTTCCAATAGCACCACCAATTGAAGTAAAACTTTTTGTATTCTCTACTACTTCATCACCCTTAGTTACCATCTTATGGTAGAACGAATCTTTAGAATAAATATATTGATCTGGCATTATCTGACCTATTCTATATCCTGAAGTTCCATAATGAGACTTATCAATAGCTTTACCCTTTCCTCCACCACTAAAATGAGGAATCATATAGTTTGGTTGCTTCTTATTCTTCTTCCCATCCCCACCATCAGCACCTAATGTTGGAACATTTGTACCACCAGCAGCAGCATTCATACCTGCTAAAGTATTACTACCATACTTTTCTACAGCATCCTTCGACATAACAAACTCACCAGGAGTAAGCATCGCAGGGACGGTATCTTTATCACCTTTTCCTGGAACTGATCCACCTTCATTCATCTTAACAGGTTCAACCTTCTGTAAATCTGATTGCTTATCAAATTCCAGAGGTGGTGTTTCTCCTCCACCTTCTGTCTTTGCTTGGTCTAAAGGATCCTGTCCTCCTTCCCCTCCACCAGTAGGGTCAAGACCTTTCGTTTCAGATTCCAATTCCTTTAAAGAATCTTTCTCTAACTTATCAGTATCTTTAGCACCACCTTTGAGAAAGTTTCCTATCATATTGGGGACGTTCATCACCCATTTAACAGCATCAATAATCTTAGGAATAGCCCAAGCTAATAATATAACCGTTCCTATAATCATCCCTCCTGTTCCTAACAAAGCTGGCATGAATGCCATGACACTCGCTAATAAAACAGGCCACCAATCTTTAAGGAATCTAACTAATGACTTCGCTCTGTCTGCATTTTCAGGGTTACCAAACCAATCTAAAATTTTCATCACAACCTTTCCAACCAAGATAGTTGTTAGAAAATTAACAAACTTATCCCAAATACTCATGAAAGGTTTGAATACTTTTTTTGCTGTATCCTTTATACCTTTACCAAGACCACCTTTCTCTAAATTCTTTTCTTGTTTCTCAGCATCTTTCTGTTCTTTCTGTACACGAGCATCTTCTTTAGTATCCTTCTGCTCATTAAACTGGCTTTGTAAAGTCTCGTAGATAGAATCTACTGTATCAGCAATCTTTGAAACATGTTTACCAAGTCCACTAAGAATATTCTTTTCTGGTTTATCACCTTCAACTTGCTCACCCTCTTCGTCTGGTGGTACAAGATCTGAACCAGTTACATCTGGTTTTCCTTTACGAATAGCAAGAGCACTTGCACCTGTAGTATCAGCAGCAACTTTTGCTGCTCCCTCTGCTCCTTCTACAGCAGTTCCTCTCTTTATATCTTCTGCCTTAATCTTACCAGTTTTTATTCTAAATCTTCTCTTCCTTTCTTCAGCACTTAATGGTTCTCCAGTCTCTGCATCAACACCAGTTGTAGTTTCTATATGTTCTATACTTCCTGAATGTTTCTCAGCTTCCTTTGATTCTTCTTCATTTCTTTCAAGTCTCTCTATTCTATCCTCAATAGTTTCTTGAGAACTACCTCTCTTTAAATCTTCTGCCCTAATCCTCGTCTTTCTGAATCCTCTATCTCTATCAAAAGCACCAGGACCATCTAACATCTGAACAGGTCTACCAGCAGTACCAGCAGCAGCACCATCAGTACCAGCAGTACCAGCAGTACCAAGACCATCAGCACCACCTAATCCATCAGCACCACCTAATCCATCAGCACCACCAAGACCATCGGCACCACCAAGACCATCGGCACCACCAAGACCATCGGCACCTCCTAATCCATCAGCACCTAATCCATCAGCACCATCTCTACCTGAAGTACCACTCCAACCATCATCAACATCACCCCAATCATCTTTAATATTAACTTTCTGTCGAGCACCATCAGTATAACTTCCACCTCTATCATTAGAATCTGGACCATCACCTACTGGTCTAAATTTCCTTTTAATTAACTTTGGTTTCTTCTTTGGTTTCTCACCCTGTAATTTCTTCCGTGCATCTCCAGTAACTACTTCCTCCAATCCAATCACTCGAAAGAGGAGTGAAGATTGCAAAGACTCCAATCCAATCACTCGACGTAAAGTTTTCTTTTGTAATCCAAAAGACTTACTTAATGTAGAATGTATCTTTGGTAAATCTGTTAACTTCTTCTCAACCTCATGTATTATTTGATGATTTAAATCAACTTTAGCAGACAGCTGCATATGAGGCTCATACCTTTGCCTTAATTTACCTATTATATTTTTATTGTTACTAGGCATTCGATTGTTGCTGTTGCTTTAGTTTTTCCTCTTCAAGATGTTGTTGAAGAAGTCCCACATAGATGTCTCGTTCCCAAGGCATCATATTCTCAATCTCTGTCAAGCTATATTTATGGTATTGAAGGAGGGCAAAATTAAGTCTGAAGTAATTCTCCAGACTCATATGAGACATCCCTAGCCGAAAAAAGATGCTAATCCCTCAAGTACAACTTCACTTTCAACCTTGGTATTAGGATTCTTAACTGTAATAGTATGAGATAATTTAGGCATTGTTTCAAAGAAAGTTTCAATACCTTTAAACTGACTGGAATTCATTGACTCAAGGAATTCATTTAACTCTTTCTTAGTACAATCAGCAGATGCCCATACCTCATCTTCAGTATAAATTTTATCAATACAAGTAGCAATCAATTCAAATGATTGTGCCATTGCATTCTTTTCATCAAACTCAAAGTTATTTTTAATAAACTGATCAAGAGATGGATACCTCAACTCCATCATTAAGTTATCATCTAACTTAATTTTATTATCATGTTCCTCATTCTTTTCAACTTGTATATCATCTAAATTAATACTAACCTGTACGGTAGTCTTTTCATCATCAGGACATATAACATTAACATCCAACTCTTCTCCTACAGACTTACCTCTGATGTTAAGAAAAAGATATTCAATATCAAAAGTAGGAAGTTTTTCTACTTTAATTCCTTTCGTAAGAACACAACTCTTAAGAACTGCTTTAATAGCATTTGTGATCTGTTTATTATCTTCACTCTCCAAAGCAATCACCAACACCTTCTCTTCCTTAACAAGAAAAGGTCTATAAGTAACTGCAGCTCCAGTAGAAGGTAACTCTAACTCATAAGTCGGAGTAGCAATTTTTGGTAAAGGCATAATATCCTAATACAATTCAGTGTACTTTATTTATACACTATTCTTGAGCACTTTGAATCATTCCAGAAGCAATTCCACCTGCAATATCACCCAACAAATCATTACCAGTAACTGCATCAACACCTGCATCAACTAATCTACCAACTAAAGAAGCAAAGAAACTATTTCTACTTGCCTGTGATAAAGGATCAAAACGTGGAGGAGTGTTATCAGTAACCACATCAGTAATCAAGTACCTTAAATATGTCATTGATACTGTACACTTCAATAAAGATGATGCCTCATAAGACACAGGCATTGAAGTTATCTGTATAGGATATGCTCTAAAAAATTCATATTCTAAAAGTTGTCTTCTATCCTTCTCAAATTTTCTAACCTTCAATCCTTGGTCTGCAATATATGAATCTGGATAATTTAATTCATAATGATATGACTTAGACTTTGCATCGTTAGTATCTTCATTAACAACAGACTTCATCCATGTTTCAAAAAATCTAATAGCACCATATTCTTTTGCGTCAACATAAAAAGTTAAATCTAATCTATCATCAAAAATCTTTCTATGAGCATATCTCTCAGTAACTCCTGGAAAATCATTATTGATTTCCATCGTAGCAAGTGATGAACCAGGAAGAGATGCCTCTGAACACATCAGATTCAATCTATCATTAGTTTTTAGACCTGCATTACTATTGGGTACAGGAACTTCTACTTCAAAAACAGAAGTAGTAGCTGGTCTTAACAGCTCAGACTTTATCTTAGAAACAGATCTTACCTTGCCTAATTGTGCCATCTATAAATAATTTTTACCTTATATATTATGTATGGCCGAAAGTAAAAAGAGTATTTACAAACCCAAAAATCCAAAGAAATATAAGGGTAATGTGAATAATATTATCTGTCGGAGTTCTTGGGAAAATAAATTTTGTAGTTGGTGTGACCTCAATGAAAACATTATACAGTGGGGAAGTGAAGAATTCTGGATACCATACCGTGCTCCTGATGGTAAAACCCGTCGCTACTTTCCAGACTTTATTATCAAGGTGAAAGAAAGCAAGGGTCAAATTAAAACCTATGTAATCGAAGTTAAACCTGCAAAGCAAACACGACCACCTAAACCAAGAAAAAAAGTGACCCAATCATATATCTATGAATGTAAAACCTATGCTACTAATCAAGCCAAATGGAAAGCAGCAGATGAATGGTGTAAAGATAAGAGAGTTGAGTTTAAAATTGTCACCGAAAAAGAATTAGGTATCCATTATGGCAGATAGTTTTGGGTTTAATAATGCTGCAGAAGAAGCAGAAGATAATCGTATCAGACAATACTTAAGTGACTTGAATAATAGAACTGATGACCCAGAAGAAATGATGCTGGAGATTATGGAAGTTCTAAATCAAACAGTAACTCCTATTCCTGAAGTAGGTAATTTCTATACATTTGTATATAATGCCAAGACTCCTGGCGAAACTTATGACCAACATCCTCTGATTGCATGTACTTCATTAGAGAGATGGGGATTCAAAGGTCTCAACTTTCACTGGAGAAAATCAAGAAACTATACATGGAATGAACTTGCAGGTCAACTGTATATTGTTCAACCAAATGAACTTGATGACCTCCTTGCTATCCCTTATGGGAAATACATACTCAATCCTCGCTAAATAGTTAAAAAATTGTTGTAATGACAACACTCGCACTCAATGACTCGTACGGTAGTTCCGCAGTCAAAGATCAATTTAAATGTGGAGACCTACCAGGAAAATATTATACTCTAACTAATACAACAACTGGTGATGTCACCGTGATGAGATTAGGTACAGTTTCTGGTACTTCTACAGGAGACTTGGGTGTAGATATGTTGGTCTCCCATACAATAGGAACTATAGATAAAGATACTAAAACATTTACAGGTTCTTTTGGAGATCCATCTGGCACGAACTCTGAACTTAATTTTTTTAATTCGGATGAAGGTACAACAGCAGCAAGACAAGCTGCAATGACTACAACTGTCAAAGCAATCGCAGAAAAAACAGGAAGTTATAGAACAGCAGCAGAGCAAACACAAACATTATTCGGAACTAATCAATCAGCAGCAGAAGAAGCATCAGGAGATTCAACAACATCATCTACTGCAGGGAATGTATTAGGTACAGTTCTTAATATGTTCACCAAAGGTACACGTAGTAATTTTGGAGGAGCAGGAAATCCATTAGTATTCCCTACTGCTATTAGGTCTAATGGTCAAGATGTAATCAAATTTAATATGATGGAATATGTTCCTTCTGGATCAGGAGGAGCAGAAACAGGTAACTTTGGTTCAACTGGTGAAGCAAGAAAGAAGAATAGAAAAATTATTGGTAGTGTTATTCTTCCTATACCTTCTGGTATTTCAGACTCCAGCACTGTAGATTGGGGTTCCAATAGTATGAGTGCAGCACAAATGGCAGCAGCTAATATTGGAAAAGAACTACTGGGAGATAAAGATGCTGAAGGTAGTATAGATAAAACTATAGACACATTAAATACACAAAACCCTGCAGTAAAAGAAGCAATTAAAAATGCTTTGGTTGGATCTGCGACAGGAGGTAATCCAAATGCATTACTGGGTAGAACTACTGGACAAGTATTGAATCCTAATATGGAATTGCTATTTAATGGTCCATCATTACGTCCTTTTAGTTTTAACTTCATGCTATCACCCAGAAATTCAGGTGAAGCAAATACGATTGTAAAAATTCTTAGATTCTTTAAACAAGGGATGGCACCTATAAGAACTGACTCTAATTTATTTCTTAAGTCACCTTACACATTCCAGATGCAATACCTACGTAAGGGTTCAGACCAACATAGATTCTTAAATAGATTTAAGGAATGTGCATTGCAAACATTTGGTGTTCAGTATACACCAAACAATAACTATGCAGTATATGAAGATGGTTCAATGCAATCGTACTCAATGAGTATGTCATTCACAGAACTCGAACCAGTATTTAGTGATGACTTCCCAGAAGACGGCGACAGATCTGTAGGTTACTAAAAATGTCAAGTTATTTTAAACAAGTTCCAGACTTTGAATATGTCAATAGACTTCCTAACTCAGGAATCTCTGACTATATTAAAGTAAAAAATCTTTTTAAGAAAGGTTATCTTAGAGAAGATATTTTCCAAGACACTACCATCTTTACCAAGTATGAAATCAAAGGTAATGATAGACCAGACAATGTTGCTTTTGATTTTTATGGAAACTCCAAATTAGATTGGTTAGTTCTCCAGTGTAATAATATTCTCAATATACAAAGTGAGTGGCCGATGCAGCAACAAGATTTTGATAGATATCTTTTAGACAAATATAGCAACTTCCCATCAACATATACATCTGCATATGATTGGTTATATAACGGTGTCCATCACAATGAAACAAAAGAAATAAAAAATGCTACAGGTGCAGTAATTGTTCCAGCAGGTCTTACTGCATCTGCGGGAATAGGAGTTACATTCTATGATTACTTTATAGATGGCATGACAAAAGCAGAGGATATTACAACTCCAGTAACCAACTATGAATATGAATCCAATATAGAAGATAAAAAAAGAAGTATATTCCTACTTAAACAAAGATACATTAATATCATAAAAGATGATATGAATGAAATCATGGCATACAAAAAAGGTTCCAGTCAGTATGTGACAGGAACCCTTAAACGAGCAGAAAATATTAAACTATTCTCTTAGTTATTCATCAGCAAGTTGTTGAAAATAACTTAGTGCATCATCTTCATCAGATGATTTAGATGCTACAGGAGCAGCAGCTACTGGTTCTTTGCGAGCATTAAAGTCTGGAGTATAAGAACCTCGACTATTATCCTCATTAAAAACCTCTTCATCTACACGACGAGCAGGTTGCTTATGTCCTAAGACATAATCCAAACGCTTCTTCAGGTCATCATATGACTTGAATTGGTCTGGTGCGGTAACAGCAGCAAGTGAATACTGCTTCTTCCACAATGCTTCTAATGCATCATCATCTTCAAGGAGAGGAGTTACTACATCGAACTCTGACTTGTCATAGTTCCAGTAACCATCCTTCTTGACGATCTTCAATTTGAAGTTTGCACCCTGCCAGAAATCAAATGGATTGATTGGACTTTCATCCTCAAACTCAGGTTGCATTGCTTCCATAACCTTATCAAAGATCTTCTTACCAAACTTGTAGAGGAATACTCCACCCTCGTTCTGAGGATTGGTAGGATCTTTTACAACATAGACGTTCGCATAGTAGGAAAGCTTACGCTTCTGTCTACGAACAACATCCCTGTCGGATTCATTACCACTGTTCCAGAGTTCACGATTGTACTCTGAGACTGGATCTTTACCACCTGTTGTGGTCAAAGAGTTTTCAATATACCAACCACCTGGTCCTTGAAATGCATGTGAATACACTTTTGCCCAAGGGATATCTTCCCCTGCTGGTGCTGGTAAGAAACGGAGAACGGCATAACCGTTACCTGTCTTATCTACTTCTGGTTTCCAGAGTCTTTCATCTGCTCCACCACTAGTAGTGTTCATCTTCTCCACTTCTTTAACCAATTTCTGAGTTAGAGAACCTAGAGAGGACTGTTTTTTTAGGTCTTTGAATGACATTTAGATTTGTGTTTAGATTTGGCTTGTATGTACCTTATCACTGTATCAAGAAAGAGAATCTTTGTCAAGTTGATCTTTCATAATTGAAACCATCTTGGTCATATCCTTAAATACTTGATTCATATTAGCATTTTTAGGAAGACCCATCATTACCGCAGATTCTTCAATCTGCTTCTTCATTACTTTAGCATCTGGATCATCTGATAAAGATAATCGAGTATACATCACCTGCTGTTTCTCCATCAACCGTTCCAAAAGTTCTATATGATATTTTTTGTCTGGAGAAGACATGGTTTGAAACTTAAAGACATTACTATAGACCTCCTCTTGGAGTTCACCTATTTCTGCCATTTCAGCACGGACAACATCGGATTTGAAAAAACTCATAAGACAATCTCTTTCAAAATTTTTTTATAACGTGGTACATCTATATTTAGGAAAGGAGAGTACTTTTTTATCTTTAGACTGACGGTTTCCCATACAGGATCATTTAATTTTTTATCCCAATCTTTCCTGTACCCAAGTATTCTATCACATATTACCAGAGTCTCAAGGGAAGTGTCACCACCAAGGTAACTTTTTAATATAGGTGGATGTCCTTTAGAACAATCAAATACATCATCTATTTTTCTATCACCAAGAAGTTGATTTGTTTCCTGCTTAAAATTATACGAAAGTGATTCCACCTTCTTCTTCCAGTCTACATATCGTGCCTCTCCATTCTTTATCATATCACCAATCCACATTGTACCAGGATCGGTAGAACTAACAAAGTTGGATACAAAAAATTCTTCTACTTCCTTATCATTCTTTTGCCGTGCAAACTTTTCAAACCAAAATCTATCTTTTCTCTTATAGAAAGCTTGATGAGTTGCTCTCGTCTTACCACGATACTTTATATAATCGTAATGGTCTTTAGTAAAGTGATTCTTTAACGAGAGATAACAACGGTAGGCATCAAAAGGCATCATAAAAAAGTAATAAAGATCTAACTATTATTCTTCTTCTCTTGAATTTCAGCACGTCTTGCTTTTGCAAGTTTACCTAATTCTCCAAGAGCCTTACGTGCTCTTGTACCTGCTACTTTAACACCATTAGTATCAAAGGATTCTGCTTCTGTAAGGTAAGAGTTAAAAGACTCTACAATTTGTTCGTGTAAATTCATTTTTTTAAATAGGTAACTTTGCTCGTGAACTTCTCTTTAAGAAATTTAATTCTTGTGCCTCATACTTTATCTTTTCCTTTAAAGGTTTAGGGATAAGTTTAGGAACAGATTCCACATCGATGCCATTTTTATCACAGAAATGAATAATAGCATCAATATAATTCATATCTTTATTTACTTGCACTAAGGTTTCTATTTCCTGTGCAAACCCTGCAGAAGAAAAGAACTTGCTTTGCAATGCTTTTTCTAACTCATTCACTTTCTTCTGCCCCAGTATTGTGATTAACAAATTCTTTTATATAACGAACTAGAAGTTTAATATAATCCCCTTTGTTTCTTTTGTCAAACACCTTAACTTCACCACCAGGAGTTACCATGAGAGTGATAAGTTTCTTGACAGGGATACCTGTTAGTTCGTAGTAAGCAGCAGCATAAAAAGTCTCCTGAACAAAATAGTTTTCCAACCACTTCTCAGGTTTAATCTTCTCAGATGTCTTAAAATCTATGACTGCTAACTCACCTTCATACTCCGCAATACAATCAACTCTTCCAGCAAGACCAAGGTACTCGGAGTAAAGGGTTCTTTCTATAGCGTGTATGTTATTTATCTTATCCAGATATGGTGCTGCATGATGGAACATGAACTTACTTGCTGGTCTATAATCATCCCAGTTAAGTTCTTTGTTCTCTAAGTATGCCTGTGCTACTTCATGGAAGTCAGTTCCACGAGCAGTTGCCTTCTTAGTAATACGATTTGCTTCTTCTATACCAACTCGCTTACGCC
>Ga0315331_10002454_pt1 | contig 14079 bp, 11 predicted proteins | sample M160m34915metaG_FD_203456 | JGI IMG/M metagenome (GOLD analysis project Ga0315331, IMG submission 203456) | Ammonia-oxidizing marine archaeal communities from Monterey Bay, California, United States - M1 60m 34915 | ecosystem: Environmental > Aquatic > Marine > Intertidal zone | place: USA...
TTGTTAACAATGAAGACTTAGCAATGGCACTTGGTGAGAAACTAGGACAAGCTGTTACATTTGTTGTAGATGGTATTGCTTCACTTTCAACAGGTATGGAAAAAGCAGGCCCAATCTTTGAATTATTAGGAACAATATTTAACGACATTCTTGTCCCAGCATTTGGACTAGCATTTGATGTTTTAGTAAAAATAGCAGAAGCATTAGGCCCTCTAGCAGAAACAGTAGCACCATTGGCGCAATCAGCATTTGAAGGCATAGCAACAGTTATGACTGAAATTGTTATACCAGCATTTGAAACAGTCATAGGAACTATCGGAACAGTTATTGACAAGATACAAAGCATGATTGATTTCATCGGTGCAGGTATTGGTAAAGTCAAAGAGTTCGGTGGTGCAGTAGGAGACAAAGTAGGTGCAGGCTTTACAAAAGCCGGAGACGCAATCGGTGGTTGGGTTGATGGTGGTAAAGAAAAATTAACTGGCTTATATGACTGGGCAGTAGGTAACTCTCTTATCCCAGACTTAGTTAGAGACATCGGTAAAGTAATGGACAAGCTACCAAAAGAAATGGTAGATCCAATCGGTAAAGCAGTCACAGATTCAAAAATGCAATTTGATAAACTCCCAACTGGTCTAAATCCAAATCAACTTGTAGACCCAGTTAGTAACACAGGTGCAGGCTTAGGTGCCATGACAGGTGGATTGTCAACAGCAAATTCAAATGTTAACTTCAACATTTCAGGTGTAAATGCAGGCGGAGGATCTGGTCAATTTCAATCAGCACAAATGAGACAGTATATTGAAGGTATTGCTCTAAAAACAGCACACACTGTCCTTAGACAGAATACAGGCTTTGGAGGGTTAGTATAATGGCAAACTTACCATTACAAACACAGTTATCAATATCAACAAGTTATGTTGCAACACCAAGACATAGATTAGTAGAGTTTGGCGATGGTTACATACAAAGAACACCATTAGGTATCAACTATCAAAGACGAACACTTACAGTTACACACGACAATTTAAGTGCAACAGATGCCGCTACTCTAGTTTTATTTTATGAAAATAGATTGTTAGATGCAGGTGTAGTAGACATAGCCGCAAACGAATTATTAAGAACAGCAGGCAAATTTTACTTAGAAAGTTTTGATGTTCAAATGGCAGACAATGAAAGACGAACAATATCAGCAAGTATGATTGAGGTATTTGACTTATGAGTTTACCAGCAATAGTATCATCAAAACTTGCAACAAGTCCAATAACAGATTTATATGAATTTGACTTTACGCAAATAGGTGGCACTGCAAAAATTTACATTTCAAGTGGTCAAGAAGGCGATGGCTCAGGTGGCTTACAAAAACTTGACATTGCATGGGATGATGAAGTTGGTGTAAAAGTATTTGAGCATTGCGATTTACAGATTAGTAATTTACGTTCAGACTTAACAGGTCAAGTTGCAGAACCACAGTTAACAGTTGCGGCTAAAACATTGTGGGATATATCAGGTTGGGCTACAGCAACAAGCAATTTCGGTATGATGAATTATCGTGGCTTAGGTATCAATAGAAAAAGACTTTTTTATAGCACATGGTATAATATGATACCGCAAAGATTTTTTGTAAAGTCAGTTGATGAACTTACACCCGAACAAATAACATTTACATTGACACCAAGTTTAGGCACCGAAAACGGTGAAAAACCAAGTGCAAGAAAGTTGGATATATAGCATGAACTTTAATAAATTTAACTTAGACCAATTTGTAAAAACAAAATTAGCACAACAAGTTCAACAATCACAGATTGGAAACTTTGTTAAACAAAAAGGTGCTCCAGCTATAATATCAACTGTTCTTAAAAAGATATTAGGCAAAAAAGATCCAGTAGTAGTCGACGGTATAGACATGGGCATACAAGTAGAGCCAGGTGTTATACCAGTTGTTTATGGTCACATAGGAATGTCAAATACACAGTTTGACTTGGGACAAAAGCCAAGTGACATAGATGCAGAAAAAATTACACAAGAAGTTAAAATAGTTGTAGGTGAAGGCCCGATTGCAGGTGTATCAAAATTAGTAAATCAAGGAACTATTGAATTTCAACTTCCTGGAGAATCAAAAGAAAACTTAAAACAAGTTATTATTAATGATTCATTTGTTGTAGATCCAAATACAAATGTAGCAAACTTTAAAGACATTAAATTTGAAATGACATTGGGTGATGGTACTACAAATAAACAAACAGCGACAATAACAGACTTCAATCCATTTCTAGTAGAAGAAGCAGACGGTGTAAAGATTGAAGCAATAGACGATCCAACAAATCAAAAACTATTAAATGACTTAGGTGACGTTAGTGCAGGTAAAGGCGAGAACTATGTTCTTTTCTGGAACAATGACGCAGGTCAATGGGAAGCTAAAAGTTTCAACACTCTACTAAATGAAGCAGGCGCAACTTATGATGGCGGCGCAGGTGGAACAGGTGGAACAGGTGGTGACGCAGGTGATGGTGGAACAGGTGGGACAGGTGGTGTAGGGCCAGCAGATGGTCTACTTAAATACACACAACACAATCCCCCTCCAGTTCATTTCGAAACTGAAGGCACATCTAAGACAACTATTACTATTACAGAACCACCGGCAACAGGAACTACAGTTGTTAGTGGTAAAGGTGCACCATTACGTAGAGAAGACCAAACTACACCGTACTTTTCTACAGACATTGATTTTGCAGATGTAGATGAAGCAGTAGATGAAATAAATGTTACAACATTCTTTCCAGAAGGTATCTACAAAGAAATAGAAACTGTAACCACAACAGTAGATGGCACAATAACTCTTTGTGGAACAACAAGACCAATTTCTAACAGTGGTAATTTAGATTGTTTAACACCAGCTACTACTGTAGCACCAGACGGTAAAACAGGAACAGAAAAAAGACGAGATGCTGGAGAAGTTAGAGTTTATGTTGTTTTGACAACTACACTTTGCGGTCGTGAATTTGTTTTACATGAATATGGTTATACTGTTAATGAAAGAAAGATAGGTGGTCATAAACACACAGAATCTTTCAAGCTAACAGAAATGAACGCAGGTTCAGGTGCAATAGTCACAGGGCCAAATGCAGGTTCACAACAGATAGGTGCATTAGACGGTTCTGAAGGTGATTGCAATTCTACAGATTTACAGAAGTTTAAATTCGACAACTTTACATTAAGAGATTACTTAGATGAATATCCAGACCAAATTGTAAAAGCGGCAAATACAGTTAAAGTATATTCTTGGATAGATAACAAATACGAAGGCACAAATGAAGACGAATACAGCATATCTACAAACACGTACTTACATGCAGTAGATGTATGCAAACCAATTGACGATTTTGAAAAGAAATATTCAGTAGGTGTTACGACAGCAACACCATTTAAATTATTTGAACCAGACCACGGATTTCAAAATTATATTGCAGAACCAGATACAGATCCATATGAATTAAATAAATCACGTTGTTATTCAGAAGTTATTTCAGGTGCTTTCTCAACTGTTGCTCCCCCACAACCATTATTAGTAATTGACGGTTCAACTACTGGCAGTAGTGGTACTACAGGAACAAGTGGAGGCAGTGGTGCGGCAGGTCAATCAGGCACAGCAGGAACACAAGGTTCTGTTACAGTTCCAGCAGTTCCAGATGTCCCGTTTGCAGAAATGTCAACAGACTCATCTTATTCAGGCGACGGTGTTGCTGATACAGTTACACTACCAAAAGTTACAGTTACAAACGCAGATGCTAGTGCATCAAATGAACTTGTTATTTCAGTAGACCAAGGCACAGTAGATGTTACTACAGTTCAAGGTTCAGTTAGTGCATCAAACAGAAATACAGCCGCTATGACACTTATAGGCACTAAAGCTAACTTACAGACTACTCTGGACTCAGGTCTTAAATTTAGTAGCTCTACGGCGACCATAGGCGATGTTACAATCACTTTTGCGATAAGTTCTAGCGTAGGTGCTTCCGAAACAGGAAAAGTCATTAGAAGTCAAGCTATAACAGATTATGTAGCACCTTCATTTACAATCACAGTTACAGGCACTTCAGGTAAGTTTAAATGCTTAGTTCGTAATAAACTTATTATGAACACAATTACAGCAAGTGGCACAACTAGTGAAATAGCAGAACAAATTAAAGTAGCAATAAACAGCTATACGACTGGCACACCAGATTTTACGGCAACACGTTCAACTAACGTAGTTACAGTTACAGGCCCACAAGGTCTTGGTAACACTTACAATGGCTTACAGCCAACTAACGGTGCTCTGTCTCCGCTCTTAGCAACAACGATTACACCATTTGCAGGAGGAGTATCACCAAGTCGTATTACACAACCAAAACAAACAACAAAGAATTTATTAGCAAAATTTATCCCTGCATTAGCATTTACAAATTCATTAACAGCAAGTGACGTTTCATTTGCTCAAGTAAAATACAGACCAAAGCAAGGTGATGGTGAAACTGATTTAAGCGAATTAGGTTTCTTTATTGGTGGCAGAACTAATCTTGAAGAACCAACAGAAATTTCAAGTGGTGCTACATCATTTGCTAACTGGAGAACAGCAAATTATACGAGTACTACAAGTAATAAAGGATGGTCAAGTAACCCAGCATGGGTCTTTTTTGACTATCTAACAAATACTACATATGGATTAGGGGATGATATCAAATTAAATGCACAGCAAAAATATGATGCAAAAACAAATGTAGGATTATATAGTGATATTTACAACGCATCAGTATGGTGCCAACAACAACCATCAGGCGTTGCACATCAAAGAGCCGCAAGATTTAACGGTGTATTCTATGGTGGAGAATCAAAGTATGAAGCACTACAAAAAATTGCAGATACAATGTTTGCAAAATTTGTTTATTTAAATGGTAATCCAAGATTAATATTTGATGGTGCCGCTTACAGTGGTTGGGGTGGAAACACACCAATAATTAAGAAACTAGTTAATCAAACAAATGCGGCTGAGGTGACTTATCAATCAGGTTCAATAGAAAACATATTCAACGTTATCAACGTTAAATTTAATAATCCAGACAACTTCTACAAGGTAGAAGAAGTTCAATATATAAACAATTCAAGCATTGCTACATATGGCAGACGAGAAACAAATGTAGAATTAACAGGATGCACAAACAAACAACAAGCATTATGGTATGGTGCTTGGTTATATGAAACAGAAGCGGCAAGTTCAGAGATAGTTACTTACATTGCAGGTTGGGATCATTTCGATGTTCTACCAGGTGATTTAATTTTATTAAATGACACCTTAAGAGTAGATACATCATCAAAGGGCGGACGTGTAGCTACAGACAATAACAACGGAACAGTGACACTTGACAGAGATGCAGGCTCAGGTTCAATAGCAATAACAGATTCACTGGGTTTTGTAAAAACAGGAACAGTTTCTGGAACTACTGCTACTATTTCAACAAGTAATTCAGAAACAGTAAACACAAGTGACGGAGCAATAACATATAATGCAGATTTTGCCAACGATGCTGTTTGGAATACTTACAGTGGCACACTGTACGGGAACTATCGTGTAATAGCAATCGAAGAGTCGGAAGACGGTATTTATTCGGTTACAGCACAGAAACATGACCCGGATAAATATACAAGAATATGGGCAAACACCGTATAACGGAGAAAAATAAATGGCTTTAGGTAAAACAGTAACATACACTCCCTTTCAGGAGACAAGTTTCGGATACGGTTCAACAGAAATCGCATCTAATTATTCAACAGAGATTCCAAACGCAACAGATGTAATCACACTTACAATAACACACAATAGCGGAAACTGGGATGATACTGGCCATATATCTACACCTAGTTCTGGGACTGCCATCTCTGTATATGACCCAACAACAAAAACATTCACAGTTAAAGGAAAACGTTCAGAGGTAGATGTAATTCTTTCTGAACTTAGTTTTTATCCGGCTGACAAACCAGCATCAAGACCTTTTGCCGCAGATAACTTTACTGGACACAAAACTTTATTATACAAACAAAATGAAACAACAGGTAACTATGGTTCAGCAGAAGACCCTCCAGCGATTGGCAATACTGAATTTTCTGCAAGAATCAATAATGCTAGTGGTGTTCAAAAAGTAACAGGAACAATTATATTTGATCCTACAGAACCAACTACAGGAAATCAAAGACCATTTTTCTCTACAGCACCAACACATCAAGATTATTCAACAAGCACATATGATGGATCAACAGGTGACACACTAAATTTTGGTGTTCTTTCACACGGTTCTGATACAGAAAATCTTACAGTTAAAGGTTTCTTTGCACCATATTCGTCAAGTGCTACCGGCATTTCAGCAGAAGGTCTAATAACAACAGATTTTACATTAAGTTCAACTCTTGGAAGTTTTGTAAATCTTAGTGAACTTTATATTGGTAATAAACTTGCTTCAGATAATGCTGGATCTGATAAATTTAATTTTACAGGATCAGTTGCAGAAGCACAAGCATTTCTTGATAATTTAAGATATAAAACATCTGGTTCTTCACAACAAAAAACATTTAACATGCATGTAACTGCCGATGACGGTGTTACTGGTTCAGTATTGATAAAAACAATGTATCACAATAAAGCATTGACAGTATCTACTCTACCGACAACACAAACATTTAAAGAAGATAATACAGCGGTATTTGATTTAGGTGCTGTTGTATTTGGTAACGTTACTGATATGCCAGAAGTCAATTCATACAAAGCAGTTATCACTCTAGACTCTACAGGAACATCGGGTGCTACTTCATTCGGTACTACAACAACAGTAGACACAGATTCATATAATGCAAGTACGGGTGTATTAACAATCGTTGATGATAGCTTAACAACATTTAAACAAGCAATTAGAAATTTAGAATTTGTCCCAGTAACAGACTTTAACTCAAGTTTTACATTTACAGTAGTATTTACATTTGAAAATAGTACTATCGGTTCATCTTATGTAGGTGCATCACAAACAATAAATGTTACAGGTCAAGAAGCAAGTGAAGTAGAAAATATTTCAGTTACACACAACTACACAGAAGACCAAGTTTATTATTTTAAAGACAATACACCATTACAAATTATTCACCCAATCAATCAAGCATTCAAAGTAGATTTTAATTATACGATTGACTCTAGAACGATTAGTCAAGTGGGTGATTTGAATACAACAAACACAGATGTAACTAAAACTACTGTAGGTAATACTATTACATTTACAGGAACACGTGACCAACTTAACGATGCACTAGAAAATTTACGTTTTGAACCTTTTACTGATGTTGATTTGTCATTTCCAATAAATGTAACTGTAACAAGAACAGGCGGTGACTTAACACATGAAACGCCATCAACTGGTCAATTCTCAATGGTTGGTAATCCTCAAACAGACTTTACATTTACAGCACCAGAGGCGATTGTTTGGGCAGAAGATACTACTGTTAGATTTGATAACGGTTTAGTAATATCAGATACATCATTAGATGACCCACTACTCCCTGCATTTGGTAGTTCATTTAAACTTACAGCAAGAGCGAAATATACTGATGGTAGTGCAGTTGCAAGTTCAGATATTGCATTTACGTGCGATAGTGCATTAGATGCCACTATATCAGGGACAGGAACTGTTGCAGATCCATTGATTATTACAGGTAGCAAAGATGCTATAAATCATGCTGTTCAAAACTTTGTTATGACACCAAAAGCAGATTTTACAGCGGCACAGAATTTTCGTTTTGAATATCAACTAGAACGTGGTGTAATCACAGATAGTTTTTATGGTTTATTTTTAAACTTTAACCAACAAACTAGTTTCTTTTCTGGAACACCAAGTGATGAATTATCAGTTACTACTACCGCTCAAAAATACGGCACAGACACGATTGCTGATTTAGGAGATGTATATAGAATTGTTGATGCGGCAGTAGGTAAAGAATATACAGTAACATTTACAATGGATTCAAATGCTCCTGGTATTTTAAGAGCAACAGCTAGTGGTAGTGCTACAGTAGAATATCGTTCAGCAGATAAAAGATTAGTTCTTAAAGGAACAAAAGTAGATTTAAACAATGTGTTTAGAACACTAGAATATCTTCCAACACTTGGTTCAACAAACAATATAACTATTGCATACTTTCAAAAACAAAGAACGGATAATATTACACAGGCGGCTGGATCAGATACATTTACCGTTACACACGATACTACTATTGGTAAGTTTAATTTAGATACAGCAAATACTAGTATATTCTATGCAGAAGATTTACAAGACCAAGAAGATATTCTTGCATTTACTAAATTAAAAATTACAGATGCTACAGAAGAACTAATTGCACCTAGACCGGTTCATTATGTCATTAAAATGACGCTAAATCCTACAACAGAAATTTTCTTTGATAAAAATTATGCTGAGTCAGGTGTTCTTGAAAGTGGAGTAGTAGAAGAAACTGCAAGTGAAATTACATTTACAGGTAGTAAATCTTTCTGTAATCAAAAAATACGAAGTTTAAAATTCAGTGGTATCGCTGACCAAACAGATAACGTTGCTATTGTTTATTCTCAGGAAAGATATGTAGATAATACTTTTAGTGAATTACAAGCAAACGCCGTAACAGCTTTAACACTTAGGGCACAAGGTGGAGGAACAGCGGAAGCAGTATTCTCTACAGCTAATCAATACTTTACAGTAAATTCAGCAGTAGGTGAAAACAATGAAGTTGTAAATCCAAAGTTCTTAGCAAATAATTTTGATGAAGATGGTTATCTACCACCAGTAGTAATCGTTGACTCCGCAGTAGCAACTGGTGGAGATACATTATACAAATTAGAAGTTATATCATCTAACTTACCGACAGGTATTACGATTGCTGATATTCCATTCAAAACAAAAGCAGACTTTACAGCAACAATTTCAACCGGTATGGTTCCACAAAATGTATCAGATAGTTTTATAGAAACATTACAGTATGGATCTACGTATGATGTTTATTTTAAAATAACTAGAAGATTAGGTAATGGTACGGAAGCAGAGATAGAGTTTGATAAACTTACTTACAACTTTATTACACCTCCGCAAGTATTTGAATTTAAAGATACTACTCCTACTGTTAGAATTTCAACAAATACAATAGATTATAATCAAAGCACACATGCTCGTATTAATGGACGTGATCCAGAAGATGTTACTGTAATTGGTGAAGATACACTTGACAGATACTTTTTTGGTTATGTTAAAAAAGACACAGGAACAAACGAGTTCTATGGAGAAGATATCGGAACTAGTTTAAAGTCTTTAGCATTTAGTGAAATATCACAAGATGATTTTACTTTAAAAGAACAATCTGAAACATCAATAATAACATATAATCCGTTCAATGATCCACTTGTTCCATCATTCACTAACACTTATAAAACATTTACACCAAATAGTTTTGGAGATACAGAAGTATCAAAAGCAGAACATATTTGTATAGATAAGTTTGGGTTAAAAACTACTTTAACTGTTAATTACAGTGAAATTGCTGTAAGATATACTAATTCATTTAGAGATAGTGTTAATAGGAGTAATACATTATTAATGTATGCACATCATACTGGTGACCAAGATGGTGCATTTACAGTTACATCAACAAATGGCTTGTATCCAGACATATCAGCTAACACTAATTTAGAAGATAATAATTTTGTAAAAGTGTCACATTACTACATGAGTGAAAATGATGTTGGATCAAACATTGATAATTTCAACACTTTAGATGAACAAAGAAATCAACCACGAACTACAACATCTACAGAAGGTGCTTCACGAACAGGAAGATTAAAATATACTGCTAGTTCAAATTATCCAAATGATAGAGAATATTCAGTAAAACAACCTGGAGAATTGGACTTCCATGATTTTAGATGTAAAGTTCATCAAGTAGCACCATATAAAGGAGTATTTGGTAACCACGTTAATGCTGATTGGACATTTAGAGCTGGTTTTCAAAGAAGTTTAAAACATCACGTTAACAATGGTTTAAGAACTAGTCTTGTATTTACATCTGGTATTGGAACTGAAAAACCAGCGAATAAGTTCTTATATCGTGTCAATCCTTTTACAACATCTAAAGCAGGAAAATTAGGACAAGGTTCTACTAATGATGATTTTCTTATTACACAAAATAGTTTAGTAACACACTTGCATACAGTATCTAATCCAACTACTCAAAAAGCACGTGGATATTTTTTCCATACACATAATATGGAAAGCACAACTTCAACAGCATATCCTGTTATGTTGCACATTAAAGAAGGCTATAACTTTTTGACTGGTGATGGTATAAACTTTGGTGATCCAGAAAGTTATGTAGATAATATTACAAACTGGTTTGAACCACCAAGAACCTATGATAGTCAACCAACTTATGACTTTGAAGTTGATTCAAGTGATTTAAATAATGTAAAAGTATTATTACTTAAAAGTTTTATAAGGAACTTTGGATTTAGAACTTCTAGTTCTGACCAAATATTCGGTGAATATATTATAAATGAAGCAATAGTATTAAAACAAAATACAAGTAATACATTTGAGCAACTATCTTATCATAGAATTTTTGGCAAAGCATCAGCAAAAGGCGATAAGTTTGTTCATGGAGTTCCAAGTTCAACTACAAACGTAACTCCAAATGAAACTGACAATATATTCCTGGCACCGGATTATGATAGATGGGCTAGAAGACACGGCACAGACAATGTTCCAAGAATAAAAGTATACAATGGAAAATTTGTATTACCAACAGGTCATGTGATTCAACCAACATCAACAGTTCCAACAGAAGACGTATTTTTAAGACTTAGTGAAGATGAATATTCACTTACAAAAGCAAATTCGATTTTTGGCACAGATATTACAGGTAAACTTATTGACCAATATCTGATTATGCCAGATAATAAACTAGCATATGTTTCAGCGACAGAGGGAAGAATTAGTAATCCTTTAGCTGATATAAATATTAGACTAGATAACAATAGATTTGATTACATCTATATTACAAATGATGCAATTAATTCTTTTGATTTTTACGGTGTTATGATAGCAGGAAGTAATCGCAACACTCTTAATCAAACACCATTTGCCACATTACCCAAAAAGTTGTTTATGTTTAAGGCACAAGGGAAACTATAAAGGAAAACACTATGACAGTAACACTAAGAACGAATAAAAGTTCAGCGTTAAGTTTCGGTGAATTAGACGGAAACTTCACAACGCTAGGCTTAACACACGGTATGACTACTTCAAACGTTGCAGTAGCAGTTAATACAGTAACAGCGACAACTGGTACTATTACAACAGCTAATAATACTACAACAAATACAACAGATATTGACGTTTCAGGAAGAATTCTTGTAAATGAAACAACATCTGCACAAACAACAGCAAGAAACAGTCATTTTCCAAATTCACATTCTGTAATATACGCAGAAGATTATAAGGATCATATTGTTATTAAGCCAGGATCGGCTGTTAGTGCAACAACAAATATGACTTATCAAAGAGCATTTGAAGGCAATGCGGCGGCTGGTATAGGTGTAGGTATATTTGGACAATTTACTGCAACTGATGTTACTACTCCAGACTTTTTAGGTGGATGGGACTTTACTATCAACAATTACACAGACACAAATAATTTTGATACAAAGTGGGCACCATATGTTTATTCAACTGCATCTGGCACAAGAACATCTCATACACCAATAGCTATTGAACATGATAACATTGAAGCTAATGCTCCTGTTCAATTAAAGTCATACACTACAACAGAATCCAATAACTTAACAAACTTGAAGAACGGACAGTTAATTTACAACACAAATTTAAACAAAGTTCAAGCAAGAGTTGAAGGTGCATGGGTTAGTTTACACTAATGGCTAAGGATCCTAGATTAGCAAGATTTGGGTTAGCAGGTTTTAACAAACCAAAGAAAACTCCAAAACATAAAAGTAAATCACACATTGTACTTGCTAAAGATGGTGATAAAATAAAACTAATTCGTTTTGGGCAACAAGGTGTAAAAGGTTTTGGTAAAGTAAAAACAAAACAAGGCGCAGAAAAAAGAGCGGCTTTTAGAGCAAGACACGCCAAGAATATTGCTAAAGGCAAAATGTCAGGTGCGTATTGGTCAAATCGAGTAAAATGGTAAGAATAGTGAATTTAAAACAGTACTGGGACTTAGAGACCAAAAAATGGGATAGACAAGCAGAAATGAAACACAGTTATGTGTTGATGAAACTTGACATGATGCTCGCCCAACACAAGAGCATTGGCTTAATCGACATTCATGATTTACATGAATTTATTGTTTTGTTTAGAACACTGGACAAAAGAAGACAAAGATTATATGCACATCTCGTAGATGAGATGGCTGAATTATGGGATAGTTTTGACGAAGTGGATAATTAAAGTGGCTTACACCGTACTAGACGTAGAACGCTATAGAAAACTAAAATGGCGTAAACAAAGAGACAAAAGATTAAAAGGCAGTGGAGGACTTATCTTAGTAGACCATACTTGTAATATGAGATACATACCAGAAGGATCTATTTTAAGAACAACAACAAGTCCAAGACAAAATATGTGGGAAATCAATCTACCAGAAGATTTTAATAAAAGTGTAAAAAAAGTTGCAAAAACACTTGACGCCATCGCCTATATGTGATATAAATATATATAGTAACAATTATACTCCTTTTGTATTTCAATGACATGGTATACAAAGTAGTTACACTTCTAATGTATAAATTGCTTATATTGACATAATTGTTACTACTTCAAACAAAATGTTCTAAACATTTTGTTCTCCTGAAGACTAGGATCCCTGTCTGTTTCCGGTATTTTGCAGACAGGGATTTTTTAAAAAAAAGACTTGACAATCGAATCAGAAGGTGTTATTATAAATACATGAAAGTGAGTATTGTCCTGTCAGACAACTAACTTTTATAATACATGAGTATGTATTGATACATGAATATGTATATCCTTTAGTTGTAGTTAAAGCCCTTGTATGACTCCCGTCTGCAAGGGTTTTTTCTTGGCTAAAAACTTGACAAATATTTGATTCGGTGTTATAGTATATACATAATCAACTAAAAGGAGTAAAGATTATGACAAGAAAATCAAATATGACTAAACAAGAAGCAGTGGAGCAATTAAATGCTATTGCTCTTATGAATACCGCAGTTAATAACTATTACAGTATTTTACAAGAACAAGGATATGATGCAGAACGATTTGCAGGCCCTGTTTTTGATAGTTACAAAGAATCTGTGAATTTTATTGGGCAACACTCAGAATGGTCAAAGTTAAGATATAGTTCTCAAGCTGGAACAGTTAAAGATTTGACTTATGACGCAAAATGGGAAATGTCTAGTGAGTGAATTTACTAAAGAACTACAATTAGCATTTCACCAACGTTGTTTAGCAGATTTAAAAGATCCATTCAGACAACCAGAATACAGGTATTTTAAAATATCTTATCATGAAAATGAAATCAAAAGATTACAACTGGAAATTGAATGTCAAAAGACAAGCTAAACAAAGCGGCTGACGAACTATTACGTAAAGACGGGTTCTTTAAGAAACGTGATAGTAGACCAAAAGTCAACGGCAAACGCCGAAGACCATCAAAAAAGCAGAAAAAGGGTTGACTCAACCCTTTTTTTCTGCTATAGTACTACTACAACTAATAAAAAAACTCCCCAAAAAACTAATATTACAGCGTACAAATAAGATTAAGGTTGACACGCCGATTGTTATCGTGTTGCGAAATCCGTTCTGATGTGTGACGGTATGCTGGATTGCTTATTATCTAACTTCAATAGACTACCCTGTTATGCAGGATGCCTTAAAAGAACTCCCTATGGATATCGCTTTTCTATTGTCGTAATGGTTGTATCATAGAGATATGAGAAAGTTCTAATATAAAATCTAATATAATAGTTCAGTGAGACAGAATGTCGAA
>Ga0315331_10002455_pt1 | contig 14079 bp, 14 predicted proteins | sample M160m34915metaG_FD_203456 | JGI IMG/M metagenome (GOLD analysis project Ga0315331, IMG submission 203456) | Ammonia-oxidizing marine archaeal communities from Monterey Bay, California, United States - M1 60m 34915 | ecosystem: Environmental > Aquatic > Marine > Intertidal zone | place: USA...
GACCCGCTGCCCGAGCTCATTCATGTAGAGCTTGTACTCGGACGACTCGACGGTCGGGACCCGGTCGCGCAGGGCCTCGCTGATGACACGGCGCTGGAGCATGCGGGCCACCTCAAGCTGGGTACGCATCTGGGCGGCCTTTGCGCGCACCACGGGGTCCTCGCGCAGCGGGACTCCATCGTGGGTCGCGGTCTTCAGGTGTTCGAGGAGGGCCTTGACCTTCTCCTCCAGCGGGCCGACCGGCATCATCGCGAAGCGTTCGAGGTCGAGCGCTTCGCAGATGTAGGTCCAGCCTTGGTTGACTTCCCCGACGACGGCCGAGTCCGGCACGAAGACCTGATCGAAGAAGACCTCATTGGTTCGTTCGTCGCCGATCGTCCAGGTCGGATGGATCGTGAAGTTCGGGTGATCCATCGGGATCAAGAACAGGGTGATCCCGCTGTGCTTCGAGTCGGGGTCGGTCCGCGCGCCGACCCAGTAGTAGTCGGCGAAGTGCGCGGAGGTCGTCCAGATCTTCTTGCCGTCGAGCACCCAGCCGCCGTCGACCTTCGTCGCCTTGAGCGCCATCGCGGCCGCGTCCGAGCCCGCCTGAGGCTCGCTGTAGCCGATCGCGAACTCGATCTCTCCGCGGATGATCCGGGGCAGGAATTCTGCCTTCATCTCAGGGGAGCCGTGCCGGATGATCGTCTTGCCGACGATGCCCACGCCCTTGCCGGGCTGAGGCGCACCGACGCGCGAGAGGGACTCGGTCAGGATGAAGTCGTAGATGCCGCTGCGGTCACTCCCACCGTACTCGGAGGGCCAGCTCATCCCGAGCCAGCCGCGCTTCGCGAGCTTGGCCATGAAACGCCGCTTCGGCTTCGTGTCCACCGTCTGGGAGAGTTGCTCCGGGTTTGGGTCCATCACCTCATCCGAGTGATGTTCCTGAAGGAACGCCTCGAGTTCGGCCTCGAAGGCCAGTTCTTCCGGTCTGAAATCGAAATTCACTGTTGATCTCCCGTTGCGAAAGCGGATTGCCGCGGCCGAAGGGTACCACTCAGGCCGCGTGCTCGCGCGGGGTCGCCTCGGAGGCGTCCGCGCAAATTAAGAAAGCGGCCCGGGGTCTCCCCAGAGCTGGTAGGCGATGACCCCCAGGCTGATCGCCGGTGCGAGCGGGATGCCTCGGCGGCCGCTTGCGTCGATCTCGAGCGGGATCACCGCGGTGTGGGAACGAACCGCGTTCCAGAGCATCAGCCCACCGGCCAGGGCACCGCTGATCGCGGCAGTCCACACGAGCACCGCGAGGGCGACGTGTGGCCCCCAGAGCGCGCCAAGCACCATCGCGGCCTTGACGTCACCGGCCCCGAGTCCGCGAGCGGCGTACGCGAAGAACAAGAGCCCGAAGGCGAGCATGAGCCCGAGCGCCCCCTGCTTGACCCCGATCCAGCCGGCGGAGCTCGCAGCAAGGGCCAGCGCTAACCCGATCCCGGGGAACGTGAGCCAGTTCGGGATCCGGCGGTGCGAGATGTCCTGATGCGTGGCCGCGCACAGGAAGGCCCCCGCCCAAGGCAAGCCTGGGAGCATCGGGGTCCCTGCTGTCATCGCGAGCCCGACGCCGACGCAGAGGGCGATCGTGAACGCGGCGGAAGGTCGTCCGAAGCGTGCGGCAGTGGGGGGCTGGGGCGGAGCAGCGCTCGACATAGATCGATCTCGTAGGGGCGAAGCTGGCGAGCCTCGGGGCGCGGGGAGCTTGGCGTCGTGGCTCGGTTAGAGCGTGCCGAGGAGGCTATCCATGGCGGCGCCGAGGTCGCTCCACACGAGCGCGGCGGCGAGCGCGAACACGGCGCCAAGGAGCGCCCACTCCACGATCTCGAGTCCATCGCTCTCTCGGATGAAGCGGCGCAGCACCTTCATGGGGAAGGGTCCTCCGTGTTCGCTCACGAGAGCGAGTCATTCAGGGAGGACGTAGCAAGGGCTATGCCAGACTCGGACTGCGCCGCGACCGCAACGCGCCGCCTGTTGGGCCACGGAAGCGCCCCTGGCGTGCGCAACGCCCCGGTTGCCGGCTCGTACCCGCAGGCGCACAGCAACCCCGAGGGTCCCGGAAGCGCGCTCCCTGCCACACTACGCAAAAGGATGCGGCCCTCTCGAGGGCGGCGCGCGGGGTTGAGGGGACTGCGATAGGCTGCGCCCGCAGGGACGATTCCGGAGGATGAGCTGTGAAGATTGGCGTCACGATCCACGCAACGGATGAGTGCATGGACCTGGTAGAGCTCGCGCGAGAGGTCGAAGCGCGCAACTTCCACTCCCTCTACATCCCGGAGCACACGCACATCCCGACGAGTCGCGAGACGCCGGCGCCGACGGGGACGCCGGAGCTCGGCCGCGAGTATCTCCGGACGCTCGACCCCTACATCGCCCTCGCCGCGGCGTCGGCGGTGACGGAGCGCATCCTGCTCGGGACGGGGATCGGCCTGGTGGGGCAGCACGACCCGATCGTCCTGGCGAAGGAGATCGCCACCCTCGACCGGCTGAGTCAGGGGCGCTTCGTCCTGGGCATCGGCTACGGCTGGAACCGTGAAGAGATGCGCAATCACGGCATCGCTTACGGCGAGCGACGTGCGCTGGTGCGTGAGTGCATGCTCGCAATGCAGGCGCTCTGGTCACAGGAGCGCGCGGCGTTCAGCGGTGAGCACGTCCAGTTCAAGGAGAGCTGGTCGTGGCCCAAGCCGATGCAGCAGCCGCGGCCGCGCACGCTCATCGGCGGCGCGCCGGGCCCGAAGATGTTCGAGGCAATCGCGGAGTTCGCAGATGGCTGGATGCCGATCGGCGGGGCGGGGATGAAGGCGGCGCTGGCCGACCTCCGGGTCGCGTTCGAGCGCGTAGACCGAGACCCGGGCGAGCTGCACGTGGTGCCGTTCGGTGTGCTGCCCGACCTCGGGAAGCTCGACTACTACCGAGAACTCGGGGTCAGCGAGGCGGTCTTGCGGTTGCCCGGCGGCGGCCGTGACGAGGTCCTGGCCGCGCTCGATGACTACACGCCCTGGATCGAGCACTTCGCGACCCTTTGAGACGCCGCGTGCGGCGACGGCGCGGCCGTGGTCAGCGAACGCGCGAGAGGACCTCGTCGCCGAACCGTTTTGCCCAGTCGCAGTAGGCGGTCCGGTCGCCAAGCGGAGGCGCGACGGTCAACCAGGTGACGCCGATTTCCGCGAGCTCGTCGAGGGCCTCGCGGATGCGGACGAGGTCGATGGGCTCATCGTCGTTCATCCGCATACCGAACGGGACGAACGCGATGTCGAGAGGCGCGGTTCGACCGATCGACTCGGCGTGGGCGCGGGCGTACGCCACTCGATCGCGGAGGTCGTCGAGATTTGCGATCACCGCGGTGCGGACGCGCTTCGCCATGGCGGGCGCGGTCGGGAACGGGAGCCAGCCGTCGCCGAGCTCCACGGCTCGCCGGATCGCCATCTTGCTGTTGCCGCCGATCCAGATGGGCGGGTGGGGCCGTTGTCGTGGTTGCGGGAGCGTCGTGATCCCTGACGCCCGAAAGTCACGTCCCCCGAGCTCGATCGAGCCGCCTGCCCAGATCTGCTTCATTTCGCGGATTCGCTCGTCCGTGAGTTCGTTCCGCGACGCGAAGTCGATCCCGAGCGCTTCGAACTCGCCTTCGAGGTAGCCGGCGGCCACCCCGGCGATCACGCGCCCGCCCGAGAGGACGTCGAGGCTGGCGATGGACTTCGCCGACAGGAACGGGTTGCGATAGGCCGCGATCAGGACATGGACCTGGAGCAGGATGCGCTGCGTCGCCGCGGCGATGAACGAGAGGCCGACGAACGGGTCGAGCGTCTGATGGCCACCGCTCGCGAGCCAGGGGTCGGTCGGAGCCGGGTGGTCGGTCACGTAGGCTGCGTCGAACCCCGCGTCTTCCACGCACGCGCCGACCTCGGCGAGGGCCTCCGCGGTCAAGAATTCGTCGAGTTGGTCGGCGCGGTCGGTCGGCAGCTGGATCGAAAATTTCATGGACGGAAGGGTACGCCGGCGACGTGCCGCCTGTCAGCGCGAAAAGAAGGCTCGATTCGATACGGCTGCGGGCCGTATTCGCGTTGTGCGTCGCAGGCTTGGCAGCTTCGTGTCCCGTGCGTATGCTCTGTCGGCCGTCGCGGCTTCTCCCGCCTGCGGAGTCGCCGAGTTGAGCGTCGTGGTTCGGCGACTCCCCGACGAGCGAACCTGTCACCTCGAACGCGGGAGCGTCCAAACGTGGATCTGCGTTATTCCGAAAGCGACGAGAAGTTCCGGGCCGAACTGAGGGCTTGGTTGGAAAAGGAGATCGCGGCCTATGGACCGCCTCCGGCCGACTACATCTCGGATTGGGATTCCCGACGAGGCTATGACACCGGCTGGCAGCGGCGCCTCTACGAAGGGGGCTACGCGGGGATCAACTGGCCGCGTGAGTACGGCGGCTGTGACCTGTCGCTGTCGGAACAGATCGTCTACTACGAGGAGATCGCGCGGGCCGATGCGCCCTACGTCGGAGTCAACTTCGTTGGCATGTTGCACGGCGGGCCGACGCTCATCGCAGAAGGCACCGAAGAGCAGAAGAAGAAGCTCATCGAGCCGATCATTACGGGCGAGCACATCTGGTGCCAGGGCTTCTCGGAGCCGGGCGCGGGCAGCGACCTGGCCTCGCTTCAGGCGCGCGCTGTGCGCGTGGGCGACGAGTACATCATCAACGGCCACAAGATCTGGACGTCGTTCGCGCAGATCGCGGACTACTGCGAGATGCTGGTCCGGACGGACTTCGAAGCGCCGAAGCACAAGGGGATCAGCTGGCTGATCCTCCCGATGGACGCGCCGGGCATCGAGATCCGGCCGCTCAAGACGATGACGGGTGAGAGCGAGTTCAGCGAAGTGTTCTTCAACGACACTCCGGTGCCGGTCTCGAATCTCGTTGGCAAGGAAAACGACGGCTGGCGCGTCACGAACGTCACCCTCCGCTTTGAGCGGGGCACCGCCTTCACCAGCGAGATGTACAACCTGCAGGAGTATCTGTCGCAGCTGATTCGGGTGGCGAAGCGGGTGACGCGCGACGACGCCGCGGCGTGGGAAGATCGCGCTCTGCGTCGTGAGGTGGGGCACCTCAAGGCTGAGCTCGACGCGCTATGGGCGATGCTCAAGTTGTCGATCTCCGAGGCCGCGGGCAATGAGGGCGGAATGCCAGGGGTCGGCGCCTCAGCGGTCAAGCTCTTTTATACCGAGCTCTATCAGCGGGTGACCGAGGTCGGGATCCGCCTCGCGGGGCGCGCGGCGCTCTCCCGTGACGACGTCGCCGACTTCCCGAACGAACAATTCGTTGCGAAGCACATGAACTCGCTCTCCCTGACGATCGCAGCGGGGAGCTCTCAGATTCAGCGCAACATCATCTCGGAACGGATCCTGGGTTTGCCCAGGGAGCGCTAGGAGTACGCGATGGACTTTCGACTGAGCGAGGATCAGGTCGCGCTGCGCGACGGCATTCGGGCCTTCTGTGACGGTCGCGTCCCGAACGAGCAGTTCGCCGAGTTCGAGAACCTCGGCGGGTTCGACCGCGAGCTCTGGACCGAACTCGCAGAGATGGGCGTCTTTGCGCTGCGTTTGTCCGAGGACGAGGGCGGTGTGGAGCTCGGCATGGCGGACGCGGTGGTTGTCTTCTCCGAGCTGGGGCGACGCCTCGTACCGGGGCCGCTGGCCTGGTCGCACCTGGCGGCCGGTCTCGTGGACGGCGCAGAGTCCGGTGAAACCGTCGTTGGTGGGATCGACGCGACGGTCGCCGGGCCGCTGATGATCGAGCACCTCGACTTCCTCGATGCCCTCGTGGTGTTGTATGAGGACCGGGTGGAGCGGGTTGATCCCTCGTCCGTGAAGGCGGATGCGGTCGCGACGCCGCTCGATCCGTTGACGCCGGTTCACCACGCGCAGTCATTGCCGGTGGGAGAGGTGATCGGCGATGCAGCCCTGGCCGATCGGATGCGGCGCGAGGGCGCAGCCTTGGCATCGGGGTTCCTGCTGGGGATCGCGGAGGCGACCCAGGAGCTGGCCACGGAGTACGCCAAGGGGCGTGAGCAGTTCGGTCGGCCCGTCGGCGGGTTTCAGGCGATCAAGCACATCCTGGCGGACTGCTTCGTCCGGCAAGAGGTGGCACGCGCGGCAGCCTACGCCGCGGGGGCCACGGTCGATCACCCGGACGCCGGAGACCTGATCGCGACCGTCAGCGGCGCGAAGGTCAACTGTGGCGAGGCGGCGATGAAGAACAGCAGGGCCTGCGTGCAGGTGCATGGCGGGATGGGGTACACGTGGGAGGTCGTTGCCCACTATTACTTGAAGCGGACCTGGGTGCTCGAGAACAGCTTCGGCACCGTTGACGAACACGCCGAGATCGTGGCCGACCGAGTGGCCGCGCAGATCGGGTAGGAGAGATACGATGGCCAAGACGCGCGTCCCCGCGATCGAGGGATGGCTCACCCTGGACGAGGCGAACCCCCAGCTCCTCGGCTACCTCGATGAGTCGAGCGGCACCTACTTCTTCCCGAAGGACGTGGCGATCAGCCACGCCCCGGGCTTTGCTGACGCGGAGTTCAAGGAGGTCGCCCTCTCGAACCGCGGCACGCTGTGGTCGTACACGACGAACCACTACAAGCCGCCGGAGCCGGCCATCTCGAAGGATCCCTTCGAGCCGTACACGGTCGCGGCGGTCGAGCTGAACGATGAGCGCATGGTCGTCCTGGGCCAACTCGCCGATGGCGTCAGCCCGGACGACGTCGAGGTGGGGATGGAGATGCAGCTCGTTCTCGGCACGCTCTACGAGGATGACGAGCACGAGTACATGGTGTGGAAGTGGAAGCCGGCGGAGGCCAACTGACATGAGCAAGAACGACGTCGCGATCCTCGGTGCAGGGATGCACGAGTGGGGCAAGTGGGGCCGAAACTTCGCCGAGTACGGCGTAGTGGCGATCAAGGAAGCGATGGCCGATGCCGGCCTCGAATGGAAGCAGGTCGACTTCATCGTCGGTGGCGACACCGTCAGGAACGGCTATCCCGGCTATGTCGCTGGAGCGACGTTCGCCAAGGCGATGGGCTGGACCGGGATCCCGATCGCGAGCTGCTATGCCGCGTGTGCCACGGGCGCACAGGCCATCGACATCGCCCGCACGCGCATCCTCGCGGGCATGGCCGAGTGCGTCGTTGTCGTCGGAGCGGACACCACGCCCAAGGGCTTTCTCGCTCCGAACAAGGGCGAGCGCGGCTACGACCCGGACTGGCTCCGGTTTCGACTCCTCGGCGCGACGAACCCGACGTACTTCGGGCTCTGGGCGCAGCGGCGCATGGACCTCTACGGCGCGACCGAGAAGGACTTCGCGCACGTCAAGGTGAAGAACGCGCGCCACGGCGTCGCGAACCCGAAGGCGCGGTTCAAGAAGCTCTACTCGGAGGAGGACGTCCTCGCGTCCCCGTACGTGTCACAGCCGCTCCGGCTGCTCGACATCTGCGCCACCAGCGACGGCGGCGCGGCGCTCGTGATCACCTCGATGGACTTTGCGAAGAAGCATGGCATCGCGAACCCGGTGCGGATCTCCGGCGTGTCGACGATCTCGCCGACCTTCCCGCAGACTGTCATCGACATGCCGGACTTCAGCACCGACTCGGCGGCGGGCCTCCCCGTTCCGGACCGGAGCTTCCGCGACTCGATCGCGCACGCGGCGTACGAAGAAGCGGGCCTCGGGCCGGAGGACATGGATCTCGCCGAGGTGTACGACCTCTCGAGCGCCCTGGAACTCGATTGGTACGAGAACATCGGCCTCTGTAAGCCGGGTGAGGCAGAGGGGCTGCTGCGCGATGGCGAGACGGAGATCGGTGGCCGGATCCCGGTGAACGCGTCGGGGGGCCTTGGCTGCTTCGGCGAGGCGGTTCCGGCACAGGCGATCGCGCAGGTCTGCGAGTTGACCTGGCAGCTGCGCGGCCAAGCGGGCGAGCGGCAGGTCGAGGGCGCGCGGGCCGGCGTGACGGCGAACCAAGGGCTGTTCGGGCACGGGTCTTCGGTCGTCGTCAGGCGCTGATGACACCCGGAAAGAAAACTGCGAGAGCGATCTCGAGAAGGGGCGAACGACGATGGGAATCCTGGATGGTAAGGCTGCGGTCGTAACGGGCTCGGGTCGCGGTGTGGGCCGCGGACACGTGCTTCACCTGGCGGCAAACGGCGCCAAGGTCGTCGTCAATGACATCGACGGCGACGAGGCCGAGAAGGTTGTGGACGAGGTGAAGGCGGCGGGCGGTGTCGCGGTCGCGTGCGACGCGAGCGTGGACAGCCGCGAGGGCTGCAAGGCGCTCGTGGACCTGTGCGTCTCGGAGTTCGGCCGTATCGACGCGATGGTGAACAACGCGGGCAACGTGCGAGACCGCTCGTTCCTCAAGATGAGTGACGAGGAGTTCGACGCGGTCGTCAAGGTCCATATGTACGGGACCTTCCGGTGCGCGCAGGAAGCCGCTCGGGTCATGAAGGAGCAGGGCGATGGCGGATCGATCGTCAACACCGTCTCTGCCGCGCACTTTGGCAACTTCGGCCAGACGAACTACGGCGGCTCGAAGGGTGCGATCGCGAGCTTCACGTATACGTGGGCGGTTGAGCTCGCGCGCTATGGCATCCGTGTCAACGCGATCAGCCCGCTGGCGACGACGCGTATGTCCGCGACGGCGAAGGTCGGCGGCAAGGAGGCGGGCAGCGGGCCGTTTCATGACCCGAACGCGAACGGTCCGTTCGTCGCCTATCTGTGCAGCGACGACGCGAACTACATCACGGGCCAGTGCTTTGGGACGGGCGGCGAGCGCGTCGAGGTCGTGGAGCATCCGAAGTATGGCAACGGGATCTACCGCGAGGGCGGATGGGACGTGGAAAGCTTGCAGGCCACCTTCAAGCAGAAGTTCGGGTCGTTCCTCGAGCCGGTGGGCTTGATGCAGGCGAAGTACCACTACCTCGAGAACCCGGTGGTCCCGAGTAAGGACTAGCAACTTGGCGTACGAATCGATTCGCTTCGAGGTGGACGAAGGGGTCGCCACGATCACCTTGAATCGCCCCCGCCAATACAACGCGTTCACGCGTGGGATGGCGGGCGAACTGCGCGAAGCGTGGGGTGAGGTCAAAGCGGATCCAGCGATCCGGTGCGTCGTGTTGACAGGGGCGGGCGAGAAGGCCCTCTGCACCGGGATGGACGTCACAGACGTCGCCTCGGGTGAGCACGTGGGTGAGGGTGAGGACCGTCTCGAGGGGTCGCCCTTCAACTACTTGACCGCAATACAGAATCAGTGCTGGAAGCCGGTCGTGACCGCTGTCAACGGGATGGTCGTGGGCGGGGGGCTGCACTTCATCGCGGACTCGGACCTGATCGTGTGTGCAGAGCACGCGACGTTCCTCGATACGCACGTCAAGGTCGGGCTGGTTGCGGGGCTCGAGCCGGTGGGGCTCGCGAAGCGAATCCCGCTGGAGGCGGTCTTGCGGCTGGCGCTGCTCGGCGGGTCAGAACGGATGTCCGCCGAGGAGGCGCTGTCGCTGGGGCTGGTGGGCGAGGTGCTGCCCGCTGCGGACGTGCTGCCCCGGGCGCGAGAGCTCGCCCTGAAGATCGCGCAGCACTCGCCGGCGGCGCTCGCCCGGACGAAACGCGCGGTGTGGGAGAGCCTCGATCGTGGGTTGCACGACGGGCTCACCAACGCTTGGGACATCATCCGCGGCCATTCCGGTCATCCGGACACGAGGGAAGGCGCAAAGGCCTTCGTCGAGAAGCGAGCGCCCCGTTGGGCACCGCTCTCGGACTAGGAGAAGACAATGAGCTACGAGACGATCCTCTATGACGTTCGCGAAGGGGTCGCGACGATCACGCTCAATCGGCCGGAGAAGCTGAACGCATACGTGCCAGAGATGGGTGAGGAGATCGTCGCGGCGTTCTCGGAGGCCCGTGAGGACGCTGAGGTCGGGGCCATCGTGGTCACGGGAGCGGGCCGTGGGTTCTGCGCGGGGGTGGACCTGGAGCGACTGATGGAGAGTCGTGCCGAGGCTGAGGCGGCGGGGACGAAGCTCGGCGAGGAAGACTTCCTCCGGGTGTTCCCGTTGGAGTTGCGCGACTTCCCCAAGCCGACGATCGCGGCGATCAACGGCGCGGCCGTCGGCGTCGGGATCACGTTCATTCTGCCCTTCGACCTGCGGATCGCGGCCGCGGGGGTCAAGCTCGCGGTGCCGTTTACCAAGCTGGGGATGCTTCCGGGGCTTGGGAGCACCCACTTGCTACCGCAGCTGATCGGGGCGGCGCGGGCCAAGGATCTCGTCATGACCGGGCGCACGATCCTGTCCGAAGAAGGGGAGCGAATTGGCCTCGTGAGCCAGGTGGTGCCGGGGGAAGAGCTGCTGGAGACGGTCGAGGCGCTGGCCCGTGACCTCGCAAAGCGCAACCCGCTGGTCTTGGCCGCGGCCAAGCGCGCGTTGCACGATGGCGAGCACTGCTCCATGAGCGAAGCGATGGAGAACGAGCGGCGCGAGGGCGACTCGATTCGCAAGGGGGGGTGATCAGCCCGTTTAGCGCCCGTCAGCCCGCTTGAACCCCGGGACGAGCTCGCGCTCCTCGCAGAGGCGTTGGGCGTCGACGTGTCGACCGCCCGAGAGCGCGTCGGCGTCCGGGTGGGTCGCGAGCCAGGCGATGACCGCCGCAGGCACCTCGGGACCGGCGCCGGCGAACGTGCCGCCAAACTGATCACCGCCGTGCATCGCCTTCTGGGCCTCCGTCAGGATGAAGCCCGGGTTCACGTTGAAGCTGCGGATGCCGTCCGCGTTGTGCTCGACGTGGAGGATGCCCGCCAGCTTGTGGAAGGCGGCCTTCGAGGCGGCGTAAGCGAAGCCCCAGCCGCCGTCGCCGGCGGGCGCGGGCGGGTCGATCAGCGCAGAGCCCGAGGTCATGTTGATGATATGGCCGCCACGGCCGCGCGAGAGCATCCCGCTCAGGACGCGCTGTGTGATGTGGATCTGCGCGAAGACGTTGCCCTCGAAGATGGTCTCGGCCTCTTCGACACGGAGGTTGGAGAACAGCTCCATGAGCCCGGGACCTTGATAGATCCCGTTGTTCAAGAGGACGTCGATGTGTCCCCACTCGGCATAGGTGCGGTCGAGGGCCGCGTCGATCGAGTCGCGGTCCATCAGGTCGAGCCGGATCGCCAGTGCCTCGCGGCCGAAGCCGCGGACCTCCTCGGCAGTCAGTTCGATGCTCCCGGGCAGCGCCATCGGCTTGGACTGCGCTCGGGTCGATCCATAGTCGTATTGTTCACCTTCTTGCACGGTCCGGGCGGTGACGACGACGTCGAAGCCCGCGGCCGCGAGTGCGCCGGCGGCCGCGCGGCCGATGCCGCGGCTCGCGCCGGTCACGAAGGCGACCTTGCGTTCGGATGCAGGGGGAGCGGACGGGCTGGTAGAGTCGGGCGCCGAGTTCGTCATGTGGCGCGCGAGTGTATCACTGCGCCGCCGAGGAGGTGCTGTGTCGGAACCCGTCCTGCTTTCGGAGGCCCACGACGCGACGGTCGTGCTGACCCTCAACCGCGGGGAGGCGCGCAACGCGCTGTCTCTCGCGCTCCAAGGCGCCCTGATCGACGCGCTGCGCGACGCCGCGTCGCAGGACGCGGTGCGTAGCGTGGTGCTGACCGGCGCGGGCCCTGCGTTCTGCGCAGGCTTCGACCTGAAGGAGATCGCCTCCGGTGTGGGCGGAGGGGACGGCGAAGGGCGGCAGACCGAGCTGGCGGACGCGGTCTCGTCGCTGGGGAAGCCGTTGATCGGTGCCATCAACGGCTTCGCGATCACCGGCGGTTTCGAGCTTGCCCTCGCGTGTGACGTCTTGATCGCGTCTTCAGAGGCGCGTTTCGCGGACACCCACACCCGCGTGGGGATGGTGCCGGGTTGGGGCCTCTCCCAGCGGCTGCCGCGCTTGATCGGGACGTATCGTGCCAAGGAGCTCTCGCTGACGGGCAACTTCATCGACGCCGAGACCGCAGAGCGCTGGGGGCTCGTGAACCGGGTGGTTCCGCCGGCCGAGCTGTTGCCGACCTGTTTGGCGCTCGCGGCCGATATGAACAGCTGCGTCCCCGAGGCCAATCGCGAGTCCAAGCGCCTGATCGACGAGGGCTTCGCGTTGCCGTTTGGCGAGGCAATGGCGCGGGAGGTCGCAGACGCGACGGCTTGGGCGGAGCAGGTGTCGGGAGGCTCGGTCGGGGAGCGGCGGGCGGGGATCCTCGAGCGGGGCCGCTCGCAGTCCGGTGACTGAACGGGGGTGAAAGGGTCCCCTGGCGGGCGGCAGCGAGTTTACAGGAACGGGGCGTCTCGTTATCCTCGGTTCCTCGTTGCAGCGCGCTCGATTCGCTGGAAAGCGAGGGTTCGAGAGGCGCTCGACACCCCGCCCCGGCGCGCCGCGTGATCGTGGCGATCCTTTATGTATGGCCGGCTACGGCCCGAGGAATGCGAATGGACAAGCGGACCAGCATCGGCGCCGTCGTCGGCGAACTTCGCGACGGCATGACGATCGGCATCGGAGGTTGGGGTTCGCGCCGCAAGCCGATGGCGATCGTGCGTGAAATCTTGCGCTCGGGTCTCAAGGACCTGACGATCGTCTCGTACGGTGGACCCGACGTCGGGTTGCTCTGCAAGACGGGGCAGGCGAAGCGCGTCATCTACGGTTTCGTCTCCTTGGACTCGATCCCGCTCGAGCCTCACTTCCGGATCGCGCGGCAGACGGGCTCGATCGAGGCGACGGAGCTCGACGAGGGGATGTTTCAGTGGGGTTTGTACGCGGCGGCGCTCCGCTTGCCGTTCCTCCCCACGCGCGCCGGGCTCGGCTCGGACGTGATGCGCATCAACCCCCAGCTGCGCACCGTGACCTCGCCGTATGACGATGCGGAGGAACTGGTAGCGATGCCCGCGCTCGAGCTCGATGCGGCGATCGTCCACATGAACCGCGCCGACATGCACGGGAACGGCCAGTTCCTGGGGCCGGACCCCTTCTTCGACGACCTCTTCTGCCTGGCGGCGAAGCGCGCATTCCTCACCTGCGAAAAGCTGGTGCCGACCGAGTCACTGCTTGACGAGGCGGGGCCGTACTCACTCAAGATCAACCGTTCGATGGTTCACGGCGTGATCGAGACGCCGGGTGGGGCGCACTTCACCGAGTGCCCGCCGGACTACGAGCGTGACGAGGCGTTCCAGCGCGAGTACGCGATGACGGCCAAGGACCCCGACGCGTGGGAGGCCTTTCGAGAGAAGTACCTCGAGTGCGAAAGCGAAGAGGCGTATCAGGAGGCGGTGAAAGCGCGATGAGTGAGCCGACCCGAGCCGAAATTTGTGCCGTCGCGATCGCGGAGACGTTCCGCGGCGATGGAGAGATCCTCGCGAGCCCGATCGGCAACTTGCCGCAGATCGGCGTGAAGCTCGCGAAGCTGAGCTTCGAACCCGACCTGCTGATGACCGACGGTGTGGCGTACCTTCGCTCCGACGTCGCGCCGGTCGGCGCCCCGGCGCCCAACCCGGTCGTCGAGGGGGTGATGAACTACCGCCTCGTGTTCGACACGCTGTGGGCGGGGCGGCGCCACGTGATGATGGGCGCGACGCAGGTCGACCGCTTTGGCAACCAGAACATCGCCTGCATCGGCGACCCGGCGAAGCCGAAGGCCCAGCTGCTCGGGATGCGGGGGGCGCCCGGCAACACGATCAGTCACACGACGAGCTATTGGGTGCCCAAGCACGGCCCCAACGTGTTCGTCGAGAACGTGGATGTGGTCTCGGGCGTGGGGTACGACCGCGTACGCGAGCTGTCACCGGCGAGTCGCCGCTTTCACGAGATCCGCCGTGTCATCTCGAACCTCGGTGTGTTCGACTTCGAGACGCCCGACAACCAGATGCGTCTCCGCTCGATTCACCCTGGGGTGACCCGCGAAGAGATCGTCGAGAAGACGGGGTTCGAGCTGGTGATCCCGAACGACGTGTCCGAGTCGCGCTTGCCGACGGCCGAGGAGCTGACGCTGTTGCGCGAGCGGGTGGACCCGAAC
>Ga0315331_10002457_pt1 | contig 14077 bp, 8 predicted proteins | sample M160m34915metaG_FD_203456 | JGI IMG/M metagenome (GOLD analysis project Ga0315331, IMG submission 203456) | Ammonia-oxidizing marine archaeal communities from Monterey Bay, California, United States - M1 60m 34915 | ecosystem: Environmental > Aquatic > Marine > Intertidal zone | place: USA...
AACACCTCGCTGAAGAACTCAGGCGAGCAGCTTACCTTGCGTGATTCTTCGGGAAGCAAGGTTGATGAGGTTGATTATGCCCTTGGTTTCCCCTGGCCAACTGTCGGGGACGAGGTGGGATCACCGTCGGCGAGCCCGTCCATTGAACTCATTCACCCGTCGCTGGATAATGATTTGGCGGGCAGCTGGAGGGCATCCGGGTTTCCTGTAACCATGGCGGTTGCTGGTGGTGGGCCGGTCACTTTTGTGCAATCCGGGGATATTTGGGAATATCTCGATAACGATAGTGAGCTGAGCGGGACCAACTGGACCACGGACAGTGGTAACTCTGGTAACTGGGCGAGTGGTCCCTCCCAGCTTGGCTATAATGAAAGGGATGAAGCCACTGTGGTAAGTGATGGTGACGGGGATTTCGGCACGATCCCACGGGCGGTGACCACCTATTTCCGCAAGGTGGTCCCGATTGCCGGCTTGGCTGGTTTTTCAAACATGAAATTCCGCCTGGTGCGCGATGATGGAGCTGTTGTTTATGTTAATGGCGTTGAAGCCTTCCGTGATGCGATGCCGGCAGGAACCATTACTTCGGAGACGCTGGCCAGTGATACGCAGGGTGGTAGTGCAGAGGACACGTTTTTCGAGCACAATGTATCGCCCAGCCTTTTTGTGGAGGGGGACAACGTGATTGCTGTTGAGATCCATCAGGCAAGTGTCACGAGCAGTGATATCAGCTTTGATTTGGAGTTGATTGGCGGTGTTGGCCAGAGTTTGTCCGTGAAAAACCCTACGCCCGGTGCGCAAAACAGATCCTTTGCATTGAATGCACCTCCACAACTCCGGCAGGTCCGCCATAGCCCGGTTGGCCGTGTTCCAGCGCAGGACAAGAGTATTCTTCCCGGGGAAGAGGTTTTAATCAGCGCCAAGGTTACCGATCCTGACGGCGTATTATCTGTTATTCTCCAGTATCAGGTGGTTGAGCCCGGCGATTATATTAAGCATGATGATCCGCGTTTTACGACACGCTGGAACAGTTTAACGATGCTTGATGACGGTGATGATGGAGACCTGTTCTCTCAGGATAATGTCTATAGCGTAATACTGTCCGCTTCCCTGCAGCAGCACCGCCGACTGATTCGCTATCGTGTCATTGCAACTGATGCTTCCGGTGCCGGTATTCTCTGTCCTTATGAAAATGATAGCGGATTGAATTTCGCTTATTTTGTCTACGGTGAAGTGCCGGTTTGGAATGCGGGTGGCACCAATTATGATTTTTCCAGTCTTGAGCCGGTGCAGGTTTATCACCTGATCACCACACGTGAGGAGCATGAGGAATCACAGCACATTCCCAATGCCAGTAACTCCAGTTATCGTGGCAGCGATTATCTGTGGACCGGTGCGCTGGTTTCCGACGGTAAGGTCTATGACCATGTTCGTTTCCGTGCACGGGGTGGAGTGTGGCGTTACGCGATGGGAAAAAACATGTGGAAGTTTGATTTTCATCGAGGTCATCGTTTTCAGGGCCGGGATGATTATAATAAGAAATACAGCCGGGCATGGGATAAACTGAATTTCTCGGCCCTTATTCAACAGGGGAATTTCGCACAACGTGGTGAGCAGGGGCTTTTTGAGGGTGCAGGTTTTAAGCTCCATAACCTGACAGGAAATCCTGCTCCCAAGACGCACTATGTTCATTTTCGCATTGTCGAGCATGCCAGCGAGACCGGTCCCAGTGCATCGCGGTTTGATGATGATTTTCAGGGGCTCTACATGGCGATTGAGCAAATGGACGGCCAGTTCCTTGGTGAGCATGGCTTGCCGGATGGTAACCTTTACAAGATGGAGGGAGGCACAGGAACGCTTAACAACCAAGGCTCCCAACAACCGGATGACCGCTCTGATTTGGATGCTTTTTTTGCCTACAAGAATTCTTCCCAGAGCCAGCAGTGGTGGGAGGAGCGGCTGGTCCTGGAGGATTATTATAGTTTCCGAGCCATTGCCACTGCGATTCATGATTACGATATTCATGCCAACAAGAATTACTTCTACTATCATCGACCCGAGAATCCCGATGATCCACATTCAGGCAAGTGGCAAGTGCTTAACTGGGATCTGGATTTGACATGGACAACCCACTATGGCGGTGGTGGGACCAGAGGGCCGCTCAGTTCATATGTGCTGAATATTCCAGCATTTGCTCTGGGTTATCGCAACCGCACCCGTGAGATCATGGACTTGCTGTTCAATGATGAGCAGACCGGTATGCTCCTTGATGAGGTGGCGCAGTTTGTATATACGCCCGGTGCGGCAAGGAGTTTTGTTGATGCGGACAAGGATATGTGGGATACCAACCCGATCCTCACATCAGGTTATGTGAATTCCAGTAAAGCCGGCCATAATCGCTACTGGCAGGAGGTTTCTCCGCGCAATTTCGGGAACATGATTAGGCACGTTAAGGATTACATTTCCTCTCAGCGTTCCTATATGCGTTCAAATATCCTCAACGTTGATGAGTCAAGGATTCCCAATACACCTGTCATCACTTACGGCGGAAGCCCGGGATTTCCGGTCAATGGGCTGCGTTTTGTTTCCTCGAGCTATTTAAGTCCTTCCGGGTCGGGTTTCATGGCCATGGAATGGAGGTTGGCCGAGGTGACACTTCCAGGGGATTTGAATAAGCTTGAGCATCCGAAATATGAGATTAATCCGGACTGGGAAAGTGGAGAGCTTGATGGTTTCATTACTGCCCTGGATTACCCTGCCCGAACTGTGCGACCAGGTTCCAGATACCGGGCTAGGGTTCGGCATAAGGACATGGAAGGGCGCTGGAGTCATTGGTCGGCACCCGTGGAGTTTGTCGCGACAAGCCCGGATATCAGTGCGTATGTTGCCGCCTTGCGCATCAGTGAGGTGCATTATCACCCCTTGCCATCAACAGCTGAAGAGGAGCAGCAGGGGTGGAACGCGTCCGACTTCGAGTTTGTTGAAATCCACAATGCCGGTGACCGTGAAATTGACCTTACAGATGTAAGGTTCACCAAGGGGATCGATTTTGATTTCCCCCGGGGAACCATCATTACGGCAGGTTCTTATTTGCTGGTTGTGAAAAATCAGGCTGCGTTTGAATCGCGCTATGGCAGCGGCTTGCCCGTTAACGGAGAATGGGAAATGGACAACAAGCTCGATAACGGCGGGGAAAATCTGAGACTGTCTTTTGGTGCCGGCATCCCAATTATAGAATTCCGCTATGATAATAATCAGCCCTGGCCGGAGGGAGCGGATGGCGAGGGCTTTAGCTTGACGCTACATACCCCGTCCGCCTCGCAACCGGATGACCACTCTAGTCCTGCTGCATGGCGTGTCAGCCGCTTGCCGGGGGGGTCTCCGGGTAAGCATGACGGCATTGTGTTTTCCGGCTGGGCGATGGCCAGTGGCCTGGGGGAGCAGGCAAATTGGAATGATGATGCGGATCATGATGGCTTGAGCAACCTGCTTGAATATGCGCTGGCAACTAACCCTAAAGCGTCATCTTCTGGTGAAGGTCCCCGGGTAGGAAGGCAACCCTTTGCCGACGGTGAGGGTGTCGGGGAATATGTCACGTTTACCTTTCGTCGGCAGGTTGCTGCCAAGGATTTGTTCTATTCCGTTGAATTCTCCGAAAATCTCGAGACCTGGAGCGTGTTGCGTGCGGGTCCCTACTCTGTCACCCGTCATGGTGATGGAACGCGGACTGAGGTTTGGCGTATGCCTTTTGAGGTCAATATGAACCGCAATTACTTTGTGCGCTTGAAAGTGGAGAGTTAATGCTCGCTTTTTGCATCAGGGTATTGCCGCCGACTTTTATTTCCTGCCGTTGACAGTTTGGGTGAGCGGGCGCAATCTACCCGCCCCGAGTTATCTGAACAGCCTTCATTATGTCATCCCGAAAATTAACCCTTGGTTTGCCAAAGGGCAGCCTGCAGCAGGCCACGCTCGACCTTTTTGAAAAGGCCGGCTGGAATATCTATGTTTCGTCCAGATCCTATCGCCCCACCTCGGACGACAAGGAACTGGAATTGCGCCTCATCCGGGCTCAGGAAATCGGTCGTTACGTGGATCATGGGTTTCTGGACTGCGGCATCACCGGTAAGGACTGGATTGCGGAGAACAGGGCTGATGTTGATGTGATCTGTGACCTTGCCTATAGTCGTGCCTCGAGCAACCCGACACGCTGGGTCCTTGTGGTTCCTGAAGACTCACCGGTGCAGAAGGTGGAGGATCTTGAGGGAAAACGCATTGCCACCGAGAGCGTTGGCATTACCACTGATTTCCTTAAGAGAAAGGGCGTCAATGCTGATGTGGAGTTCAGTTGGGGGGCCACTGAGGTAAAGGTTCCGGAACTGGTCGATGCCATTGTAGATGTTACCGAGACCGGTTCATCCCTGCGGGCTAACAAATTGCGCATTGTGGATACCCTGATGGAATCCTACCCGCAGTTTATTGCCAACAAGACGGCCGCTGCCGATGAGTGGAAACGTTCAAAAATCGACAACATGGCGCTCTTGCTCAGCGCGGCACAGGCTGCACGTGATGTGGTTGGGCTGAAGATGAATATTCCCACGGCCCAGCTTGCCACCTTTCTTGAGAAGTTGCCCGCATTGCGTAACCCCACAGTATCCAGGCTTGCCGACGAGGATTGGATGGCCATTGAGACCGTGCTTAACGAGGCTGTTGTGCGTGAATTAATTCCGCAACTTAAGGCATTAGGGGCAGAGGGAATCATTGAATATCCCTTAAACAAGCTGGTCCTGTAACTCGATGGGAATGTCCGGATGGCACCGACTTTCTTGGTTTACAGGGCATTGACGGGCTTTTGGTGGTCATTGAGGGGCAAAAAGGTCTAGCGAAAACCCCTGATTGATGTTATAGCCATCACCCCCCGGTTTACTCGGGAGGCCTTAAATCCAATGGGTTCACTCAAGAAAAGAAGGAAGACCAAGACCAATAAGCATAAACGCCGCAAGCGTATGCGTGCCAATCGTCACAAGAAGCGCTTGCGTTACAAGTCGTAGATGCTCATTCCCGTGAGGAGGGCCTTTCCCCCGCCTACTGGCATTGTTCCTTCACGTTAACGTCGAGGTGCACGTTTGGTGCCGCATGTTTGGTGCCGTAATCCGTGAATCCATTTTTGGGTTGCCCTTGGCAGTAGCATGATGCGCCCAGTGCATGCTTTTGCTGGCACCCAGTTCATCAGGATGAGCCTTCTTGCTGCTCATCGTCCATTGATTGCTTAAGTTCCTCAATGAGTTCCGATTTAAGCTCTGCCTTCAGTTCGGCCTTTATTTCTGCCTTGAGATCTTCATGCAGGGAGCGTTTTAACTCCTCCGTGGGGCCGCTGTAGTAGCCATCATCGTGATAGCCGTGGTCGTAATGGTAGGGGTCGTGGTGATCATGGTCAGCATCGTGTTGACTATGATCATCCCCAGTATCGCTTGCACTGTCCCCGCCCCCGGTGTTTTGCCATACTGCGTCACTGCTGGGATCGATATCTGTTGAACTGTCCTGCAGTCCGCTGTGGTATTCATCGAAGGCGGCATTGTCTTCTTTAGGAGCATCATTTTCATCAGCCCCGTCGCTGTCAGTTTCATCCCGGTAGACCGCCTCGTTGTCAGGATCATATTCCCTCGTTTCTGAGACTGTGGATTCACCGTCTGCACGTTCAGCATCCTTTGCCTGGTCCCGCTGTTTTTGCTTCTCGAGGCTTTTAACCAAGGCTTTGCGTTCCTCTTCCTTTTCCAGTGCCTCGCGCTTTGCGGTTTTTCTTTCCAGCCACCAGGCCATCCATATACACAGCTCATAGAGAAGCACCATGGGGCCCGCGAGCAATGACATGGTGAAGATATCGGGTGTGGGGGTGATGATTGCCGCTAGGACAAACATGGCCACGATCGCGTAAGAGCGCGTGGAGCGCATCATCTGGGAGTTCAGGAGGTCGAGCTTGACCAGTGACATCACGACCACCGGGAGCTCGAAGCACAGCCCGAACACCAGGCTTAGCATGGTGACAAAAGAGACTGTGTATTTGAATCTCAGCTCAGTGTCTATCTCGACGCGTTCATTGAATTGCTGGAAAAATTCCAGAGCTCGCGGAATCACGACGAAGTAGGAAAAAAGGACGCCGCCAGCAAACAGCAGGAAGCTGGTGATGACGACCGGGATAATCAGCTTCTTTTCCTTCTGGTTGAGGCCGGGAATGATAAATTCGCCAATAAAGTAGAGAATGATCGGAAAGGAGAATATCAGGCCCGCGTAGAGACAGACCTTGAGGACGCTCATGAAGCCCTCAACGGGACTGAGAACAATCAGCTTGGGATCGTATCCCGCTTGTTCTACCGGGAAGTTGATGATCCAGATGAGTTGCTTGTAGAAAAAGAAAGCGACGATCGTGGAGATCAGCAGCGTTCCGATCACCTTCATCAGGGTACCGCGCAGATCCTCGAGATGCTCGAGAAAGGGTTTCTCGGAGTCATCAAATTTCTTCGCTGCGGCACCGCTGCCGAGCTTGATGATTTTCTTCAGTAAAAACATTGCGTCATCACTGTCCCTGCGGGTTCAGGGACGGGAGAATTTGATAAGCCACTCCCCGGGAAATGCAATCATTCTGGGATTAAGTTTGGCTGGTGAAATTGCCGTGACGATGGTTCTGGTGCACCGGATGGATTGATTATCAACCCTTGAGAAGCAATTTTACTAGGAGGGAGAGGGGCATGAGGGTTATCCCTTGCCGAGTTTTTCCTCCCAGTATGTGAGCCTTGCAGCTACATTTTCCGGCGAGGGTGCTCCGGTCGCACTCCTTGCCGCCAGGGCGGAGTCGATCTTGAACAAGTCGAAGAGGGATGCATCGAATTGCTCCGAGAATCCCTGGTAAGATTCAAGCTTGATTTTGGGAAAGGCGGTATTCTGCTCGAGTGAATAAGCAGTAAGCTTCCCGACGACTTCATGTGCGTCACGGAATGGAACCCCTTTCTTTACCAGGTAATCAGCAATGTCCGTGGCAAAGAGCATGGCGTCACTGCAGGCTTCGCGCGCGGTGACCTCATTAACCTGCATGCCGGCAATCATCTCGGCGGATATCTCCAAGGCGGCACTGGTAGTGTCGATTGAATCAAACAGGGGTTGCTTGTCTTCCTGCAGGTCACGGTTGTATGTCATCGGCAAGCCCTTGAGGGTTGTCATCATCGATACAAGGTTGCCGTATAGCCGTCCCGACTTGCCGCGTGTGAGCTCGGCGATATCGGGATTTTTCTTCTGTGGCATGAGGCTCGATCCCGTGGTGTGTGCATCGTCAAGGGTCACGAACCCGAATTCACTGCTGCACCAGAGAACAATGTCCTCGCTGAGTCTTGACAGGTGGGCACCGATCATGGCCAGGTTAAACAGGAACTCGGCAACGAAGTCACGATCACTTACAGCATCCATGCTGTTTTGGCTGACCGCCTTGAAGTCCAGCTGCCTGGCGATGAAGTCGCGGTCAAGGGCAATAGTGCTGCCGGCAAGGGCACCCGATCCCAGCGGCATCACGTCAATACGCCCCAGCGCGTCCTCCAGACGCGCTGCATCGCGCTCGAACATCTCGACGTATGCGAGCAGGTGATGGGCAAAGAGCACGGGTTGCCCGCGTTGCAGGTGTGTATAGCCGGGCAATACGGCATTTCTGAATTTTGAGCCGCAATTAACGAGCGCGCCCTGCATGCTGCGCAGTTTTTGCGTAATGATTGCAGTCTCGTCCCGGCAATAGAGGCGCAGGTCGAGTGCCACCTGGTCATTGCGGCTGCGGGCAGTGTGTAACTTGGCACCCGTATTGCCGATGCGCCTGGTCAGCTCGGCTTCAATGTTCATGTGAATGTCCTCGAGCTGTATATCGAACTCGAATTGCCCCCCCGTGATTTCACGTTCAATGGCTTCCAGGCCTTCAACAATCTGTGCCAGTTCATCCCGGTTGATGATTCCCTTGCGTTCAAGCGCCCGGGCGTGGGCGCATGAACCTGCGATGTCATGCCTGTAGAGACGCCAGTCGAAGGAGATGGACTCCCCGTATTGGGTCAGCAATGAAGATGTGGCTTCTTTAAAACGGCCTTTCCACATGGTAGTGTCGATAGTTTACTGGCTGGAAAGGTTGCTATACTGCCTTGTGTACGCAGGAGCCGGTACGACGCAGGTTTTCGCACTTTGCTTTGATTTGGATCGTTTTATTGGCGGGTGCGAAACCAAGGCGGCGGGTCACACAATCCCCAAGAACGCTCATGTGCTGGTCTTCAAACTCGATAACTTCCGAGCAGTCCATGCAGATCAGGTGATTGTGATCCGGGCTGTCAATAAAGTTGGGATCATAGGAGGTGACTCCCTTGCCCAGGTCGATTTCATGAAGCAACCCGCTATCGACGAGAAGCACCAAGGTCCTGTAGAGTGTCGCACGTGAGGTCCTGTTATCGAGTGCCTTAGCTTTTTCGAATAACTCATCGGCAGTAAAATGCGCCCCCTGGTCGGAGAAGGTAGCATCAAGGATGACCTGTCTGGGGCGCGTCATACGCAGCCCCTTCAATTCAAAAAGGACTTTGATTTTTTCTCGCACTTCCGGAGTCATAAGGCAGTTTATTTCTGTGTCTACATTCCACCGCCGCAGTGGTCGCGTCAAATACGTGCCACCACCACGTTTTCTTGAGGGTTTGAGGTTCTCAGTGGCGATTCCGGCAACGGTTTTTGCCGTATTGCTGGTGGTTGTGGTCGCAATTTCCCTAAATAAGGTGCCTGTGGAGGAAAAATGGGTGATTCTCAGGGATTATGAGGCATGGCGTCCCTATCACGATGCTGGCGGGAATGCCATTGCCGCTGACAGTCGTTTTAGCTTCGTGCGGCCCATTGACGCTGCCCGTAGTCCAAAGGCCACACGATTTGACAGCCCTATAGGCTCAGAGCACGGGGCGCTGACGTATAATGCACAGCCGTTCATGGCGTTTAACCGTAAGTTTGGCAGCTACCACCTTGCTGATGATTTAAATGGTATTGGGGGTGGTGATACCGACCTTGGGGATACGGTTTATGCCGTGGCGGCCGGACGCATTGTGTTTGCCGGTCATGTCTCTGATGACTGGGGTAAGATGGTGATTATTGAACATGCCTACGGCAGCGGGCGTCGCCTGATGCAGACGGTTTATGCCCATCTTGAGTCGATTCAAACTGCTGTCGGGATGTTGGTCAAGAGGGGCGAATCAGTCGGCACGATCGGAGGTGCCGAAGGGCGTTATCCGGCCCATCTTCATTTTGAGCTCAGGGATTCAGATGTTGCTGATCCCGGTATGGGGTATGCTGCCGGTAAACTCAACAGGCGCAACCCGGAGCAGATGATCATCAAGATGCGTGGTGCGCCGGATCATTTACTCAACCAGTCGCCCAGGATGCGTGATTATCAGGACGAGATGCCGCTTCTTGACTTTGGGGGTGGGGTTGATAAGCCCGGCTAGGGGGCAAAAAAAAGTGGCTGCCAGAGAATAACGGCACTTCCGAACAAACTACCGTTGCTGCCGTCAGGCCCTGGCGGGTTCGTCAGTCGAAAATCCATATTCTCTGGACAACCGCGTCTATTCTAACCGCTGAAGGTGTGGCGACAACCTGAAAAAGCGCACGCAGGTTACGCCTTGCGCCGGAAGATGTCATCGACGGCTCCGGCAACTTCAAGGGGGGTGATCTTTGTCATGCAGCTGAAGTCCAACGGGCATTGGCGCAGGAAGCAGGGACTGCATGGGACATGGTGACGGATTACCTCGTGCCCCTTGCCGAGCGGGCCGGTCCATGCGGGTTCCGTGGAACCGAATATGGCCACGGTGGGAATCCCGAGATGGGCCGCCAGGTGCATGCTGCCGGCGTCATTGGTGATCAGTAATACGCAACGCCTGAGCTCATCCATTAGGCCCCTCAGGTTTGTTTTTCCCGTCATGTCTTCACAACGTTCACCCAGTGCGGTGGCGATCTGGCTGCCTATAGCCTTCTCTGATTCTGTACCGAGGAGCACGAAATGGGCATCAGGATGCCGCTCGGTAATATGCCCGGCGGCTGCAATGAAGCGATCGGTTGGCCAGCATTTCGCCGGCCCGTAATCCGCCCCGGCGCTGATGGCGATGCGTTCAGGCCCTGGGTCCGGTATCCCGGGCGGAGGACTAAAGATTGTCTGGTCCGAGAGATCGGCACCGATTGTCTCGGCGATTTTCAGGTAATGGGTGACGTGGTGCGGCCGGGGACCGGTTGAAGGGTCCCTTGGGGTGATCAGTTGATGGATCATTCTGTTCCGCCATTTTGCCGGGTAGCCTACAATATGAGGGATGCCTGCTTTTTTCACCTCAATGGCACAACGGGTGGAGTTGGGCAAGAGGATGGCGACATCAAAAGGGCCTGCTTCGCGGAGGGTTTTGCCGATTAAGCGGTTACTCTCTGAGCGGGAACGGGAAATAACACGGTCAACATCCTGCTCGCTCTGCCAGAAAGTCGTGAGATTCTCAGGGCAAAGCACGGTGATTTCAGTATCCGGGCGTCCGCGTTTAATTGCCCTGATTGCCGGCACTGACATACATGCGTCACCAAGCGGGTTGGGGGAACGAACAAGGATTCTAAATGGCTTGAGATCAGCCTCAGACATATCCGGAGGGAGTGAATAACCGCGTCGGTATTTCGTCAGCAGGAACTTTGGTGTGGGTGTTTTCCATCGATTATGCACCCAGAACCAGTCCCGTGGTGATTGCCTGATGCTCGTTTCCATTAAGAGATTGATTTGTGCCGTTGTCGTGGCAATCGGATGTCCCTTGCCGGGTTCCATCGATTTGCCTATGCGTATTCTCCAGCGGGCATGGCCAAGGGTCATGATCGAGAGTGGGAACATTGCAGCACCCGTGCGTTCAGCCATCAGTGGAGCCAGGCTGGATGTTGATGCAAGTCGTCCGAAAAAAGGACACCAATGCCCTTGATCCCCCGCATGTTGATCAACTAGGACACCAATGTTTCCGCCCTTGCGAAGGTGGGTAATTGGAGCGGCAAATCCATCCTTGCGGTCAAAGGCCTTTAGCCCGGTGCGTTCACGGCGTCGGAGGATATGGGCGTTTAAATAAGGGTTTGATAGCGGCCGGTAAAGGGTTGCTCGCGGGGTTTCAGGGGTGACCACGGTGATATGGGAAAGGATTTCCCATGCGCCCAGATGCCCTAAGAGGTAGATAAAGCCTCGCCCCTGCTCAATGCAGTCCCTGACATTTTCTTCACCATCGAACTCAACGTGTTTGTAGATGGCTGCCTCACTCATTGTGGCCAGCTTGATACTGCTCAGCAGGTTTGCGCCGAGTGTTGTAAAGGCTTGATGAGCAAGCTTGCGTATTTGCTGCCGGGATTTTTCTTCACCAAAGGCATGCCGGATGTTGCGCTGTGCGAGCTTGCGATAATGACCCAGCAGGTAATAGGATACCCAGCCGCAGAATTTGCCTGCTGCGAACACGCAGTTGAGAGGCAGGACCTTGAGCAAGCCTTCAAACGCCCGATAGCCAAGATAAGTGGCGTAGTGGCTAATTTTTTCCCACGGCACTCTCATTTGATGAGCGGGCAGGAGAATAACCGCTCTTTAATAATTCAGGGGGTAGGCGTTCCCGGGGAAGAACCGGCTGGCTTTTCTGCCGGTTCTTGAGTCGCAGAGGCATCTTCCTTCTCTGCAGCAGGTTCTTGTCCGTCTTCTGGAGATTGTTTATCAGCCCCGGGTGCAGGGGCGTTTTCTTCCGGCTTGGGCGCTTCTGTCGCCGACGCAGGGGCTGTTTCTTCCGGCTTGGGCGCTTCTGTCGCCGGAGCAGGAGCTGTTCCTTCCGGCTTGGGCACGGGGAGGATCTGGACAGGGTCCGTGGTGATTGGATTTGCTGGTGGAGGCGTGGTTGATACCGCTGGGAGACCGGCACTGGTATTGGCAGCTGGCACCGTGGATTTTTCCGGGAGTTTGGTCAGCTGATCACTGTTGATCTTGGCTTTTTGTTTCACTCCGACCAAGACTGCCAAGACCATGGTGATGACAAAGAACATCACGGCCAGCCAAACGGTAATCTTCTGCAGGATGTTTGATGCATCCGCACCCCACACAGAGTCTGTGACACCACCACCAAAAGCTGCGCCGAGTCCTTCCTGCTTGGGCTTCTGCATAAGCACGATAAAAACCATCAGCAGGCAGACCAATGCCAATACAACTGTAAGAAATCCGATGAAAAATCCAATCATGGGGCGCGGAGTATAGGTCGATGATCGATAAATGTAAAGCGGTTGGAGGCCTCAAGTGATGTTCTTGGGTTGAGGGTGTCGGCGGAATTGATCTCTGGGCATCCTGCGCATAATCTATACTTTACCTATAGGGAATAGGGTGTATCTTTTAAATCCCCGTATTGGAAAAATGGCGTTTACCCTTGATAGCAAACCGGATCTTGATGTCCAGAGATTGTCGGATAACCTTGATAATAAATCACTTACCGATGTGTTATCGTGGTGCTGGGAAACGTTTGGCAGGCAGGCAGCTATTGGCACCAGCTTTCAGGGCTCAGGTCTTGTAATTATTGATCATGCGCGCAAGGCGGAGCTGGATTTCCCGATTTTCACCATTGATACCGGCCTTTTGTTTCCTGAGACAATGGCTCTCAAAAAACGGCTTGAGGATTTATGGAGCGTTGATATTGAATCAATTACGCCTGAGCAGAGCGTCGAGGAACAGGCCGAGACCATGGGCAGCGAACTCTGGAAAGCCCGACCGGATACATGTTGCCAAATGCGCAAGGTCTTGCCCCTACAGTCAAAATTGGCCACGCTTGATGTTTGGATTACCGGTGTGCGGCGTGGCCAGTCCGAGCATCGCAAAAATACAGGGATTCTTGAGTTGTATGAGTTCGATAAACTTCGGGGTCATTATATCCTCAAGTTTAACCCGATGGTTAACTGGTCGCGTGAAAAGGTATGGCAATACCTCGGGAAGGAAAAAATTCCCTATAATGAACTGCATGACCGGGGTTATCGCTCGATAGGGTGCCGGCCCTGCACCAGGCCGGTGAATGAGGGGCAGGATGAACGTGCCGGCCGCTGGGAGGGATTTGAGAAGACGGAGTGCGGCATTCACACTTTTCTTGGCCAGGGAATCTAGATTATTTCATGAACTTCCATTTCATTCATCATCCCTCAGGCTTCTGCCTGATTCCCATTTAGCAAAAAAAGCGCGCAACCGATGCATTCCTATCGACTTAGCCATATTCAACAGCTTGAAAGTGAAGCTGTCTTTGTTTTACGAGAGACAGCTGCACAGTTTGAAAAACCCGTATTGTTGTTTTCCGGCGGCAAGGATTCCATTGTCATGGCGCACCTTGCCTACAAGGCGTTCCATCCCTCAAGGCTGCCCTTTTCATTACTTCACGTGGATACCGGTCACAATTTTCCGGAAACCATTGAATATCGGGACAAGTTTGTGAAGAAAATCGGCGCCCGCCTTGAGGTGGCGCTGGTTCAGGACTCGATCGATGCGGGGCGGGTAACCGAGGAAAAGGGGGCGGATGCAAGTCGTAATGCACTACAGACGGTAACCCTGCTCGATGCCCTTGAGGCCGGTAATTATGACGCGGCCCTTGGTGGTGGTCGTCGCGATGAGGAGAAGGCACGCGCCAAGGAGCGTTTTTTCAGCCACAGGGATGCGTTTGGGCAGTGGAACCCGAAGAACCAACGGCCGGAACTCTGGAATGTCTTCAACGGCCGAAAGCATCATGGTGAACATTTCCGGGTGTTTCCGCTTTCCAACTGGACGGAAATGGACGTCTGGGAATACATCAGGCATGAGGGCATAGAGTTGCCGGGGTTGTATTTTTCCCATGAACGTGATGTTGTGGAGCGGGCGGGTTCACTGCTTGCGGTGACCGATTGCATTACTGTTCGGGACAATGAGAAGGTCGAGAATAAGCGGGTCCGCTTCCGCACCATTGGTGATGCGACCTGCACCGGGGCCGTGGAATCCGAAGCTGCCGACCTGGACCATATTATTGCCGAGGTTGCTGCTGCG
>Ga0315331_10002459_pt1 | contig 14072 bp, 9 predicted proteins | sample M160m34915metaG_FD_203456 | JGI IMG/M metagenome (GOLD analysis project Ga0315331, IMG submission 203456) | Ammonia-oxidizing marine archaeal communities from Monterey Bay, California, United States - M1 60m 34915 | ecosystem: Environmental > Aquatic > Marine > Intertidal zone | place: USA...
TCGCGCGCTGCCTTAGCTGCTTTCTTGGCCATGCCGCCCAAATGCTGGTCATTGAGGAACATTTGCACCAGATTGGCAGCAACCTCACCTTTCGCCAGATTCGCAAATGCAGCATGCTCAACTTTGAGTGCCGCATTTCGATTCATTGTTGCCGCTTCTTGCATCACAGATACAGCAGCCACCGGTGCCGGATAATTTCGGCCAGCTTTTGCCATCACCATGCCTTTCGCGGTTTCGAATGCCACGTTAAGCTCAATTGGCTCTAGGGTCAGTGGAGAATCCTTCTGTTGCCGCACAGCTTTATAGTCCAGCTTGCCATCAGCGCACTGCAATACCAGATCTTCAGCTGCCGCCAACAATTTACCGGGCTCAACAACTGCATCGAGCGCACCCTCTTTAAAGGCCTGGCCCGCTTTAATGTGCGACCCGCTACTTATCCAGGTGTTGGCATTGTCAGCACCGATAAGTCTGGGCAACCTAACGGTACCACCGAAACCCGGCACGATGCCGAGCTTCACTTCTGGGAAGCCGACCACGGCCTGAGCAGTAGCAACTCGGTAGTCCGTGGCTACGGCAAGTTCAAAACCACCACCTAGCGCCACGCCGTTGAGTGCGCATACTGTTGGAAACGGGAGGTCCTCAATCGCATTGAATACTTCGTTGGCGTTAACCAGCCATCCGATAATCTCAGCTTCGCTCTCAGCGAAAATACCAGTGAATTCGGTGATGTCCGCACCAACAATAAACCCGCTTTTGCCGCTACTGAAAATCAGCCCTTTCACGTCTGCACTGGCTAACTGGGCAACAGCTTCGCGGAGCTCTTCCAGGGTTTGACGATTGAATTTGTTGACTGAAGAGTCTTGCAGGTCGAACTTCAGATTTGCGACGCCTGAAGGCAATACCTCGACGCTAAGCGCCTTGCCCGTAAATAACATATTTAATCTCCTGCTTGCGAGTGTAGCTCCTGTTGCTCGGACCACTTACCCGGGCCAGCTGCTACAGAGGGGCCACATTATACCCAGAAGGCAGAATACAGGACAGGCCCGTTTCACTGTGCTCACCTCAAGCTATTCTCTTAATTTTCAGCTCCTTGCAATCAAATAGGTTATCATTGCTAGATGGGTACGACTTCACGATTGGTTCAGATTATGTGCTGCCTGCTTTGTCTGGCAGCAAGCGCTTGGGCGCCGTTTAGCTTTGCCGCTGAGAGCGGCGTAATCGTGCTCTATCATCACGTGGATACCAGTACCCCGCCTTCCACCAGTATTTCCCCTAGGGACTTTCGCAGGCATCTCGAATACTTGCGGGACAACGATTATCACGTGATAGCCCTAGATACCATGATCGACCATCTGCGGAGCCAGACACCACTTCCAGACCGTGCGGTTGCTATCACCTTCGATGACGGCTACGCCTCGATCTACGAAAACGCTTTTCCCATACTGCAGCAGTTCGATATGCCGTTTGCCCTGTTTCTTAGCACTGACCCGATTGATCAGCGTCAAAATAACTACATGACCTGGAACGAAGTCCGCGAATTATCAGATGCGGGGGCGGTAATTGCCAATCATATGGTCTACCATCCCTATATGCTGGAGCACGAAGACCAGGAAACTGAAGTGCAGTGGTTAGCACGTCAGCGCGAAGAGCTGCTCACTGCAGAAGCCACCATAACGGCTGAAACTGGCCAGAATCACCGTTTCCTTGCCTATCCCTACGGTGAATTTAACGCTGAGCTGAAAATGATGTTGGCGGAAGAAGGGTTTGTAGGTTTCGCGCAAAACTCCGGCGCCGTGGGATTTCAATCCGATTTCCTGGCACTGCCCCGCTATCCCCTCGCCAGCATCTACGCGGACCTGGGAACCGCACGCACAAAGTTCGCGTCGCTGGCGTTCAATGTTGAATTGCTTGACCCGCTTACGCCGGTGACAATCACCCGCGCGCCCGGCGCTTTGATGAAATTCACTCAGGGAGAGTACAACCTCGATCAGATCGGCTGCTTTGCGGATGGCGAAGCCCTGACACTGGACTGGGAAGATAAGTCAACAGGTTTACTGCGGATTAGCGCCAACAAAGAATATAGCGGCAGGCGCTGGCGCTACATCTGCACGGCGCCCTTGCCCAACAGCGGTCGCTACTTCTGGTACTCGCTGCAGTGGATAAAACCAGACTAACCTTTATCGCGCTCGGTCAATTGATTTTGCTCGATCAAATTCTGCACTTCATCAACATAGTTGTCGCCACGCTGAGAGTAGGACTCCAGCCCTATGGCCAAGCGTAACGGATCCAGGGGTCTGTTTCGATCGCGCATACGCGCTCGCAAATCCCGCAAATGACTATAGGACGGGTGGGTATTGATATTATTAATATAGGCATTGACCGATTCCTGAATCGAATCGAATTTCTTCACCTCGTGCGTGGCGCCGGCCAGCCGTCTCCGCGGCACAAGCCCACAACCTTCCTCGTAGCACCATTGCCCAAATATGTTGTTGCCCTCGCGGGCAAATCGGGAAGTGCCCCAGGCCGACTCGTTTGCGGCTTGAGCTAGGGCCAGAGAAACCGGTACCTTGTCGACGCGCTTGTACAGCTCATTGGTAATTTCGCGGTCGCTGAGTGTCGAAGTGTCGAGATCATAATGTTCGGCAAGCTGCAGAATCCACCTGCGCTCGCGTTGACTAAAATCTAGGCCACTATTGGCAATGTCTAAGTAGGAACCCAGCTCTCTTCTGGTCTTGGCGATGTTTTCATTTTCCGCCATCACATAGTCTTCAAGAAAATCAAAAAATTGCTGCTTCTTAACAGCAACGCTATCAATGGAGGCGAAGTCTGGAAAAACTGAGATCGGCTCTACCCCAGAAAAACCAGCTTCAGCGGCTGTCATTTCAGATGAGGCAGGTTCTGTCGTGAGAAAGACATAAGTAACGAGAGCAGCGAGACAACAGCCCAACGCGCCTGCAGTTATGTGTTGCTCAAACCGCCGCAACTCATAGGCTCTGTCTAGACCATTCTCCATGTTCGCCATCTTAAGTCCATCGAGGTGAAGAGTTTAGTTTTGAATTTTCAACAATTCGTGTGAACAGATGGTCCCATCTATCTGATATCTCTGATATTGCCTGTTTGGTCGCGATTAAAAATCATTTAGTAAACAGAGGCTTATGTAGATTAAAACACTAGAAATACGTATTTTCAAGTGCACTAAACCGAATGTTAGACGCGCTGAACCATAGTTTGGACCAAAAGAATTTGCGCCTTCCGCCTGAGCATGAAAAATACATTAAAGAACTTTCGATCAATAATTACACACCTGCCTATGTCATCTTCAATCAAACTTACTGCCACCACGACAACCCGGTGAATCTGGGCGACCCGACTCGTTTTCGCGCCATTCCTCTGGTGTATGAAGATGTAGTGCCAGGGCATGCACTGCACCCTCAAGTTCCTCCGACAATAACGAATAGACTCTCTGGTGACGCTTTACCCGTGATAAGTCAGCGAATTGATCCGACACCACAGTTAGTTTGAAATGAGATTCCGTCTCTGGACCAGCATGACGATGACTCTCGTTCTCTACTGTAAGAAGCTGCGGGCTTAGATTGTGCTCGATCTTGTGTTCAATTTGAGTTTGTATTGCCATAATAATTACTACTGCTCTCCGTGTCAGACCCAAGATAAATATAGGAAAACTCACTTGCTTGAACAGCCGCCAGCGACCGTGAATGAATCGTCTTTACCTATCAGTGAGGTGGTGCGGGCCAGTCGATTCAACAAAATTAGGGTTACCCTATTATACGCAAACTCGAATTAGCCGATAACTAAATTATGGCTATTACCTGGTATCCCGGTCACATGCATAAGACCGGCAAAGAACTCCGAAAACTCATGGCTGCAACGGATGCGGTAATTGAAGTCCTAGACGCACGTATTCCAGTTACCAGTGCCAACCCCCTGTTGGCCAAAATTGCTGCAGGTAAACCTGCACTGAAGCTGCTCAACAAGAGTGATCTCGCTGGCACTAGCGCAACGGCTAACTGGCATCAACATCTCAATACCTTACCCCACTGCCGCTGCCTCGCATTGGACCTGGACAAGCAGGACATGCTTGAATCAGTGCTGCGGCAGCTGGACCAGTTAACCGCCGAGGTCCAGCCCGCGCTTGGAATCCGCAAGCAGTGTGTCATTTTCGGGATCCCTAACGTCGGTAAATCCACAGTCATGAATGCCCTGGCTGGGCGGAAACTGGCGCAAACAGGCAACGAACCGGCAGTTACCAAGGGGCAGCAGCGTATCAGGCTCAACGAGAGCTGGACCCTCATCGACACGCCCGGCATGCTGTGGCCAAAATTAGCAGATCAAGATGCCGCCCTGCGCTTGGCCATGACGGGCTCAATCCGGCAAACCGCACTAGATCTCGAAGAGATTGGCTGGCTGGCAGCTGAATACCTGCAGTCAGCCCTTCCCCAAGTGCTGAGACAACGCTACAAACTCGAAGAACTGCCTGGTGATACGCAAGCATTACTGACCGCTATAGCGCGACAGACCGGAGGCATCAACAGGAGAGGCGCCACAGATTACGAGAAGGTCGCACAAACATTACTAAACGACTATCGCTCAGGTAAACTAGGCAGCCATACTCTCGAGTTACCGCTCTCAGGCGCTTAATGAATAAAAATTACCGTGGGGTCAGATTCCAAACATTTTCCAAGCAGTTTAAAGGACATTCCAAGCATACCTTATGAATCAATTATCCAGTGCAGCCGACGCGACTGCAGGTGACACTCAGCAGCCCGCGGTTCATCCGGCATTTATCTGCCATCGACGGGAAGCCATTCCCTCTTTAAACATCACGATTGAAGAGTATGAACACAGAGAAACAGGCGCCATGCACTACCATCTGGCCAGCCACAATCCAGAGAACGTGTTCTTGGTAGCCTTCCGCACCGTGCCAATGGATTCGACCGGTGTGGCCCATATCCTTGAGCACACCGCCCTGTGTGGCAGTGAAAAGTTTCCCGTGCGCGATCCATTTTTCATGATGATCCGGCGCTCACTGAATACCTTCATGAACGCATTTACCAGCAGCGACTGGACCGCGTATCCGTTCTCCAGCAAAAACCGCAAAGACTTTCACAACCTGCTGCAGGTTTACCTGGACGCAGCCTTTTTCTCCCGCCTCCATAAATTAGACTTTGCCCAGGAGGGTCATCGACTGGAATTCGCCGAAGCCGACAATGCTAACAGTGAATTGCTATTCAAAGGTGTGGTTTATAATGAAATGAAAGGGGCTATGAGTTCGCCCAATGCCACTCTCTGGCAGATGATGACCAAACACCTTTTTCCCACCACAACTTACCACTATAACAGTGGAGGCGAGCCCACAGACATTCCAGATCTCGCTTATCAGCAACTGCTGGATTTTTATAGAAGCCACTATCACCCCAGTAATGCGGTATTTATGACTTTCGGGGACATTGCGGCCTTTGAACACCACCAGGAATTTGAGTCACTGGCGCTCGAAAGGTTTGAATATCTCGACGTAAATGTTCACGTCGACGATGAAAAAAGATACCCGACCCCGGTAAAAGTCGAAGAAAAGTACGCTGTTGCAGAAACGGCCGAAAGCAAAACCCATGTAGTCCTAGGCTGGCTGTTAGGAAAAAGTACGGAAATCGTTGAACTGTTTGAAGCTCAACTGCTGACCAGCGTATTGATGGAAAACAGCGCCTCACCGCTGCTGAACAACCTGGAGACCAGTAAGCTCGGTCAGTCTCCCTCCCCCATGTGTGGTCTGGAAGATTCCAACAGGGAAATGGCTTTTATGGCTGGGCTCGAGGGCTGTAGTGCTGAAGCAACGGAAGCTGTAGAAGCACTTATCCTGAATTGTCTCGAAACCCTTTACAATGACGGTGTTGCCCAGGAACAGGTAGAAGCAGCCCTGCATCAATTGGAACTGAATCAGCGGGAGATTTCGGGAGACAGCTCGCCCTATGGCTTACAGTTGATCCTGTCAGGCTTGTCTACCGCGCTCCATCGCGGCGATCCCATCAAGCTGATGGACATAGATCCCGTGCTGGAGCTGCTCCGCGAGCGAGTTGCTAACCCGAACTATATTCCGGACCTGATCAAACGCCTGTTAATCGATAACCCTCATAGAGTGACTCTAACCCTGAAACCAGATCTGCATCTGGCAGATGCTGAGCAGGAAGCAGAGCAAACGAAGCTCGCTGCTATCAAGGCATCGCTCAGTGAAGACGACAGCGACGCTATCGTTAAACAAGCCCTGGCGCTGGCGGATCGACAGTCGCAGGAAGACGATCCAGATCTCCTGCCTAAAGTTGGACTAGAGGATGTACCGGCAGAAATCACTGAACCGCCGCGTGAAGATAGCAATCTTGGGGGCGCCGGCCCGCAGGTGAGTTTTTATGAACAGGGAACTAACGGCCTCTCCTACCAACACGTCGTATTGCCCCTGCCCACATTGAGTGCCTCAGAACTCGAAGTCCTGCCACTCTACACCAGCTGTCTGGCAGAATTCGGACTAGGGCAGAAGAGTTATACCGAGATTCAGACCTGGCAGTCCCAAATCAGCGGCGGCATTAATGTGTTTAGCAGCATTCGCAGTGCTCAGGATGATGAGCAACAGCTCGACGGATTCCTCACGTTTTCGTCCAAATCCCTGGCCTTTAACCATGGCGCGCTTACAGAGCTACTTCAGGCCACGATAGAAAACGTGCGCTTTGATGAGAGTCAGCGCTTGGCGGAGTTGGTGGAGCAGATCTGCGCGCGCAAAGAGGCCAGCATCACCGGCCAGGGCCATAGCCTGGCCATGAACGTTGCCTGCAGCAAAATGAGCCCAGGTGCCCTGCTCACCCATCAGTTCGGCGGACTTGAAAGCATCCGCCGACTCAAGGCTCAGCGCGCTGCGCTGGCTGAGCAATCGGTGAGATCTGACTTGCTGGACCGCATGCAAAAGCTCCATGCCACCCTGCTGGCCAACCCCAAGCGCTTCCTGCTGATTGGAGAAGCCGAGCGGCGTGATGGCATGATCAACGACCTATCAGAGCGCTGGGGTGAAGCAAGTTCATCAGCGACTTCCAGCTCCTTCAGCTTGGACCCGGTCAGAGAGCAGGTGGTTGAAGGCTGGAGCACCTCAACACAGGTCCACTTCTGCGCCAAGGCCTACCCAACGGTGTGCTCAGATCACCCCGATAATGCTGTGCTGCAAGTACTGGCGGGCTTTCTGCGCAACGGATTCTTGCATACGGCTATTCGCGAGAAAGGCGGCGCATATGGTGGTGGCGCCAGCCAGGACGCCAACTCCGCGAGTTTTCGCTTCTTCTCCTATCGCGATCCGCGCTTAACTGAAACGCTGGCCGATTTCGACCGCTCTATCGACTGGTTGCTCAACGGAGGACATCAGGACAACCAGCTGGAAGAAGCCGTCCTCGGTATCATAGCCGCCATGGACAAGTCTTCTTCTCCCGCGGGTGAAGCCAGGCAGGCGTTTTACAATCATCTGTTTGGTCGCAGTATCGAGCAGCGCATGGCGTTTCGTCAGCGCGTGCTGGCAACGACCATGGAAGATTTGCAGCGAGCGGCCTCAACCTACTTCCAGCAGGGGCATGAATCCATCGGTATAGTCAGTAACAGGCAGGCTCTTGAAGAAGCGAAAATCGATGGGCTGAATATTTTAAATATTTAATTATTACAGCTATTTAAAGATTTTTTTGATGTACTTTTAGCCCTCAACAAGATTCCGGAAAAATATTTTCCAGCCTTGGGAACTAATGGCCAAAACCCCAGTCTTAATAAGTGTAGGTAGATGGCATGCAAAATTGTGGGTTTTGTTTCATTTATCTCTCCCTTGATAGTATGTTAAGCCCAACAACCAGCGTTGTTGGGCTTTTTTTCTGCCCCAAAATTTCCCAGTAACTCCGAACCAAGCTTTAGAAGAGTTTAACGCACTGATCAGCCTTCACATGTCGAAGCATGACCCGTATGGATAGCAGTACGAACCAGTCGCAGGCGGTCAATGCCACACTCATCGGCATGGCTCTGGACTTGTTTCTAGCTCGATTAAAAATCATTGGCGGTACTCTCACTCAGTCTTTTGCCTTGGTCACCGACGGGATTCACTCACTCACTGATGTAATTACCGATATTTTCGTCTTGCTACTGGCACGTTTTGCGCACGCGGTCCCCGACGAAGAGCATCCCTATGGCCATGGTCGCTTTGAAACCCTGGGCACAATCGGCATGGGAGTCGTGTTTTTCAGTACCGCCGCCGTCCTGCTCTATGACAGCTATCAGCGCCTTAAAAATACTGCTGATCTTCCAGTACCCGCAGCTGCTGCTCTCGTCATCGCCCTGCTTTCCATTGCCGGCAAAGAATGGATCTTTCACTACACCATGCGAGTGGCTAAACGACTGAATTCCAATCTCCTCAAAGCCAACGCCTGGCACAGTCGCTCCGACGCGATTTCCTCTGCTGCGGTATTGATCGGATTAATCGGCGCCCAGCAGGGCTATCTTTGGATGGATACGCTGGCCGCGATTTTAGTTGCCTGCATGATCGCCACTATTGGCTGGGAATTGTGTACGGACAGCCTGAAAGAGCTGGTCGACACCTCCATCCCGAAAGAGCGCAGGCAACAGATACAACGCTGCATTATGGCGGTGGAAGGCATTTTGGGGGTGACCCGGCTACGCAGTCGCTCTTCAGGTGGCAAAATAATCCTCGAGGTACAACTATTGGTTAATCCGCGAATATCCGTATCAGAAGGGCATCAGTTGGGAGACATAGTGAGCCGCAGCCTGACTGGAAATTTCAGCGACGTGGGCGACGTCATAGTCCATATTGATCCTGAAACCCATAACCACGACAAACCCTTGCATGACATGGAGCTTCCAGACCGGGAGAGCGTGCTCGAGAGCATCAAGGAACGCTGGCAAGACCTGCTCACCGAAGAGCAGATTGAGGAAGTATCATTGCATTACCTTGAGCGCGGTATCGAGGTAGATCTTACCCTCAGGCAAGCGCAGATTTCCGATACCCTTGCGCAACAGCTTTCAGCTGCGCTTGAACCGTTACAGGCCATCGTCAGCGTGCGAATCTATAACAAACTACACGAGGCCAACATCAACCAACAGCTATTCTGAAAAGCATCGCAAACTGCTTACAAAGCGAAGCGATTTCCCTATACTACCTGCAAACTTCGCGCTTATCACGGGCTCTGTCCGCTTGATTCAGGGCGCAGTGAGTGCAGGTGTTTTAGGAAACAAAGAAACACCAGTCTGCTGACTGATAGCCAGATAATCCAGCCGGCAAACAATTATAAAAACTAAACAAGAACAATAAAAAGCGATTTATGAAGCCTACGGATATCTCCAACCCCGACTATTTCCACAAGGTAGTGGATTGCCAGTGGGCTTGCCCGGCCCACACGCCAGTTCCCGAATACATCCGGCTCATTGCAGCCAAGCGCTACTCGGATGCCTATATGATCAACTGGCATTCAAACGTTTTCCCCGGAATCCTTGGCCGCACCTGCGACCGTCCTTGCGAGCCCGCCTGCCGACGCGTGCGGGTTGAAGAGCAGCCGGTTGCCATATGCCGCCTGAAAAGAGTTGCAGCCGACTTCAAGTCCGATATCAAGGACCGCCTGCCTGAGGTACCCGACCAGAAAAACGGCAAGCACATTGCCCTGATTGGGGCTGGCCCCGCCTCATTGACAGTGGCCCGTGATCTCTTACCACTGGGCTATGAAATAACCCTGTTTGAACGTGATGCTGTTAGCGGCGGCGCCATGCGCACGCAAATACCCCGCTTTCGATTGCCTGTAGAGGTGCTGGAAGAGGAGCTGCACTACATTCTGGGCATGGGGGTGAATTGTCGGTTTGGGGAGGAGATCATCAGCATGCAGGCCATGCTGCAGGAACAGTACGATGCCATCTTCGTGGGCACCGGTGCCCCGCTCGGCAAACGCCTCGAACTGCCCGGTCACGAAGAAGCCGCTGAGAATATCCATACCGGAATCGAGTGGCTCGCCAATGTGGCCTTTGAGCATATCGATGCAGTCGGTAAGCGGGTGATCGTGCTTGGCGGCGGCAACACGGCCATGGACTGCTGCCGTACTTCAAAACGCCTGGGAGGCGAAGATGTTACGGTTGCTGTGCGCAGCGGCTTTGATGAAATGAAAGCCTCTCCCTGGGAAATAGAAGATGCTATCGCGGAAGATATTCCTATTCTAAATTTCCACGTGCCGAAAAAATACGTGCTAGAAAGCGGCAAGCTCGTGGGCATGGAGTTTGAGAAGGTTCGCAAGGATTTCGATGACAACGGACGGCGCCTGCTGATCCCAACCGGAGAGGATCCGGTCATCATTCCCTGTGATGATGTGATCTGTGCAATTGGTCAGGAAAACAGCTTCCCCTGGATCGAGCGCGATATCGGCATCGAGTTTGATCGCTGGGAAGTTCCTGTCCTGGACAAGAAAACCTTTCAGTCAACTCATGAGCGAGTGTTTTTTGGTGGCGATGCTGCACTCGGGCCTGACAACATTATCACTGCCGTTGCCCATGGCCACGATGCCGCGTTGTCTATCCATTTACATTGCACTGACCAGGAACTCGGTGAGCGACCTGAACCCCTGACTACGCTGGAGAGTCAAAAAATGGGTATCCACCAGTGGTCGTACGACAATGACATCAGTAATGACGTACGTTATGCCGTGCCCCACGCCGCCAAGGAACAGACGCTTAACGACATCAACATGGAGGTCGAACTGGGGTTCGACCCGGCGCTGGCGCTCAATGAGACCATGCGCTGTCTTAACTGTGACGTGCAGACCGTATTTACCGATAAACTCTGCATCGAATGTGACGCCTGTGTTGATATCTGCCCTACTGACTGCATCACCTTTACCAGCAATGACGATGATCAGGATTTAAGGCAGCGCATGCTGGCACCGGCGGAAAACCTGACCCAGGATATTTACGTATCTGAAACGCTCCCTACCGAGCGCATCATGGCCAAGAACGAGGATCTTTGCCTCCACTGCGGCCTATGTGCCGAGCGCTGCCCTACCAGCGCTTGGGACATGCGCAAATACCTCTACAACACAGCCAAGGCGATGAATGTATGAATAATCCCGCCAGTGCCAGGGTCGAGGCAATTACTCGAATCAACGATTTTGTAGTCAAGTTCGCCAACGTCAACGGCTCAGGTTCAGCCAGTGCCAACAATATGTTTGCCAAGGCCGTCTTTCGCATGGGTATACCCGTCAGCCCGAACAACATATTCCCTTCCAACATCCAGGGCCTGCCTACCTGGTATGAAGTGCGCATCAGTGAGCAGGGCTATCTTGGCCGCCGGGAAGGCGTAGATCTGATGGTGGCGATGAATGAACAAACCATTGCCAAAGACATTGCTGCTGTAGTGCCTGGCGGCTATGTGTTGTATGACTCATCCAAATCTCTGCCAGAGCATCTGTGTCGCGACGACATCCAGTATTTGCCGATACCTCTAAAAGACATTTGTATTCGAGAATTCGACAAACCACCCCAACGTCAGCTGTTCAAAAATATAATTTATGTTGGCGCTCTGGCGGCACTGCTGAATATTGATTTCGAAGTGCTCACCGGCCTGGTCGGCGACCAGTTTCGCGGCAAAGAAAAACTCATCCTGCCGAACATCCATGCTCTTGAGCTTGGCCATCAATTTGCCGTGGATAACTTTGATTGCCCACTGAATCTACAGCTGAAGTCATCTGATAAAAACGACAACAAAATTCTCATGGACGGTAACACTGCCGTCGGCTTGGGATGTGTGTATGGCGGCGCTACCGTAGCTTCGTGGTATCCATTGACACCTTCCACTTCCGTAGTTGACGCTTTTGGCAAATACTGCAAACTTCTGCGCATAGACCCTGGCAGTGGCAAACAGAAATTCAGCGTAGTTCAAGCTGAGGACGAACTTGCAGCTATCGGCATTGCCATCGGCGCCGGTTGGAATGGTGCTCGCGCCTTTACCGCAAGCAGCGGCCCAGGAATTTCCCTCATGCAGGAATTCCTTGGTCTGGCATATTTTTCTGAAGTACCGGTTGTCCTTTTTAATATCCAGCGAGTCGGTCCTTCCACAGGAATGCCTACCCGTACCCAACAGGGCGATCTGCTAAGTTGCGCCTATGCCTCGCACGGAGACACTAAACACATCCTGCTATTTCCAGCGACACCCAAAGAGTGCTTCGAATACGCAATCGATGCGTTTGATCTAGCTGACCGTTTACAAACGCCAGTAATAGTAATGAGCGATCTCGAACTGGGCATGAATGAGCAAATCTGCGATCCACTGCGATGGGACGAAGACAGGAGCTATGATCGCGGAAAAGTGCTGGATGCAAAACAGCTGGAGGAAATCGAGAAATTTGGGCGCTACAACGATGTAGACGATGACGGCATCCCTTATCGCACTTATCCTGGCACCCATCCTGATAAAGGCAGCTACTTCACCCGCGGCAGCTCTCACGATGCCTATGCAGCCTATACCGAAGACGGCGATGTTTATGCCGAGGTGATGGACCGCATTACCAAGAAATTCCGAACCGCTTTAAATTATTTGCCGGAACCAGAAATTGACGACAGCGGTAACAAGATCGGCTTGCTCTATACAGGCACCACTACCAGTGCCATTCAGGAAGCCCGCGACATACTAGCCCGTCAGGGCATCGAAGTAGACACGCTGCGAGTTCGGGCCTTTCCCTTGCATGACTCAATCAAGGCGTTTATCGACGGGCATGACCGAGTTTATGTGATTGATCAGAATCGCGATGCGCAACTCAAGAGCCTGCTGAAGATCGAGCTCAATGTAAATGAAGAGCAGGTAGAGTCCATCCTGAGCTACAACGGGGTATTGGTAACCGCGCAACATATCGAACGCGCAATTCTGACTTTAATCGAATCCCAAACAACAGCTGACAAGGTTGCAACTTAGGCGGAAGGAGAATGCAATGACGTATATTAGCAAGCCAAAGTTTCAGCACCCTCAGCTGCAGGCGAACAACATCGGCTTGACCCGCCGCGACTATGAGGGCACTCTCACGACACTTTGTGGGGGCTGTGGGCATGATTCCATTAGCGCCGCAATAATCCAGGCGGCAGCAGACATGTCCTTGGAACCCCATCGGGTTGCCAAGCTTTCCGGCATCGGATGCTCATCCAAGATTCCTTCCTACTTCCTCGGCAAGGCCCACGCATTTAACGCAGTACATGGCCGCATGCCCTCAGTTGCCACCGGCGCTAACCTTGCCAACAAGGAACTCTATTATCTCGGAATTTCTGGCGACGGCGACAGCGCCTCTATCGGGCTGGGCCAGTTCTGCCATATCGTGCGCCGCCGCATCAACATGCTTTATATCGTCGCCAACAATGGCACCTATGGCCTAACCAAAGGCCAGCTCTCTGCAACAGCCGATCTTGGATCAAAAACCAAATCCGGCGAAGAGAGCCTGTACGAAAACATCGACATGGCCACACTGGCAATCGAGTTAGGTGCAAGCTTTGTCGCAAGAAGTTTTTCTGGGGACAAACAACAGCTTGTGCCGCTAATCCAGGCAGGGCTCAGCCACAAGGGCTTTGCGTTTATCGACGTGGTGTCACCCTGCGTAACCTTCAACAACACCGATGCTTCTGCCCACGGCTACAAGAATACCTGGGAAAACAATGTGGCATTGAGTCAGGTTGATTTCGTGCCAATCCGAAAAGAAATTACCACCAGCTACAACGCTGGCAAGGAAAAGGAAATTACGCTGCACGATGGCTCCGTGATCCATCTACACAAGACGGGTAGCAACTATGACCCCTATGACCAGGAAAATGCCCTGCACCATATCAATCAACACAAGAAACAAGGCAGAATTGCCACCGGCCTGCTCTACATCAACCAGTCTACTTCCGACCTGCATGAATTAACTGATACAGTGGACAAGCCTTTCAATGCGTTGACAGAGCATGACCTCTGCCCGGGGGATGAAGTTTTGATGGATATTAACGATACGTTTCGTTAACAGCTTTAAGTC
>Ga0315331_10002461_pt1 | contig 14059 bp, 8 predicted proteins | sample M160m34915metaG_FD_203456 | JGI IMG/M metagenome (GOLD analysis project Ga0315331, IMG submission 203456) | Ammonia-oxidizing marine archaeal communities from Monterey Bay, California, United States - M1 60m 34915 | ecosystem: Environmental > Aquatic > Marine > Intertidal zone | place: USA...
CGGTCCACCGCGTTGGCGACCACGTCCTTTACCTTGGTCCATGCGTTCACCGAGTGTTGGCAGGCGACCTTCGGCGAGGTGTCGCGGCTTGTGCATGCTCAGCGAGATCTTGCCCTTGGCTTGGTCGACGCCAAGCACCCAGACGGTGATCACTTCGCCGACCCGCAGCATCTGTTCTTGATCGCGCAGGCGGTTCTGCGGGATTTGTGACATGTGGACGAGGCCGTCTTGGCCGATGCCCAGGTCCACGAATGCACCGAACTCGGTGAGGCTTGCGATACGACCCTTTAGCTCCTTGTCTTGGTGCAAGTCTGCCATCGTGTTCACACCCTCGTTCGTCGATGCGATCAGTTCGCCGCGACGATCTTCGTTGGCGTGACTCATCAGCAGTAGCACGTCGATCAAGCGGGCTCTTGGCCACTCTTCGGTCGCTAGCTTGTCGAGGTCGGTGTCGCGGAGGTTCTTGCCGATTAGGTCGGCAGGCTCCTCGCCGCGCTGCGTCGCAGCCGCTTTGACGATTGCGTAGTCGTCAGGGTGGATGGGGGTCGCATCGAGCACCTCTTCACCACCAGTGATCTTGACGAACGCGATGATGTTGCGCCAGCATGCTTCGTTGATGCCTTCGACTTCCTTCAGCGCGTCACGACTCTTGAAGCCTCCGTGTTGCTTGCGATGCTTGACGATTGCTTGCGCGCGCTCGTGACCGAGCCCCGGAATCATCTGCAGCAATTCTGCGGGGGAGGTGTTCAGATCGCAGCCCACTTCGGCGATGCATGCCGATTTGATTCGGCCTAGTTCGCGTTGCAGTGTGCCTTGGTGGACGTCGTCGAGTGTCTGGCCCAGGCCGAGGGTGCGCACTTCCATGCGTGCCAATTCGAGCAGTGGGTCCTGTAGTCGCCGGCCGAGTGATATGGCGGTGCGAACGCCGACCTCGACGCCGGAGATCGCCTTCTTACCCGTGGTGCTCGTCGCGTAGATCGTCGAAGCGGCTTCATCCACAGGGACGATCATTGGCATCGGCGTTTCGCTTAGAGCCTCCCGTAACTTTGCGACGATCTTTTCGCTGCCGGCTTGGCGTCGGCCGTGGGGGATGGCGATTGCGTGCGGCTCATGGGATTTGACCAGATCAGCCAGCAAGCCAATTGCGCCTTCTTTCTGCTCGTCGTTATCGGTCGGGAGCGTTTTGTGTTCTCCGACCGAGCCGTCTTCGTTGAGCAGCGCCAGCCAGATGGCCTTGCCACTCGTGCGCAGTGCCATGACTTTCTTGCTGCCTAGTGGTGGCGACAGGAGTTGCGACCGTAGGTTGCGGCCGTAGGTGCGCATCGCTTCGCGGTCGGCCTTTTCCTTGAGGCGGCGGCGAACGTCGTTGCCACAGAGTTCTTGCAGGCCACGTGCCGCGTTATCGAAGACTAGGTCGTAGAAGTCGCCGAGTTGCGTTCCGGGCACTGTGTCGCTGGCGTGCAATTCGCGCAGCAGTTTGCGGTGCCGGCCGTCGGGTAGCGTCAATTCGAGCTTGAGTAGCTTCTCGCGTTCTGCTTTGCGCAGCGCGAGCATGCGGTTCGAGGAGATGCGGTTGATTGGTTCGGCGAAGTTGTAGAACTTCTTGGCCTTGCCGCCGTCACCGTCAGGGTTGACCGGCTTGGCACGCAAGATGCCTCGGCGTAATTCTTCTCGGAAGCGTGCACGCGTCGACGGCTCATGGGTGATCTTGTGAGCAAGGATCATCAGCGCTCCTTCGAGCGCGGCCTCCGGCGTTGGCAGTGCGTTCTCTTCGGAAACGTATGGCCCGGCGAGCTTGGCCAGGTCTACGTCCGGAACGGGTTTGGCATCAACGACCGGCTCGATCTTTGGCTCTTCTTGAGCTTCTGGTTCTGCAGCTGCTTCTGCTGGAGTTTCGGGTGCCGTTTCCGTGGCTCCGTCTTGCGGTGGGTTTGCCTCCGCCTCTGGCGTCGTGATTTCCGCCGTATCCTCGGCTGGCGCTTCCGCTGGCGCTTCCGCTGGCGCATCGCTCGCTGCTGCTTCGGCGGCGGGAGCTTCCGTCACCGGTTCGGTCGCGGGCGACTCGGGTGCCGTCACTTCTGCTGCTGGAGTATCAACTGCCGGGGTCTCCGTCGTCGCAGCGTCTGTTGGAGACGCGTCCGCGGGGGCGTCGGTAGCTGCATCGCTAGCCGTTGCCGCGCTGGAGGCCTCCGCTGGGGCTGCATCTGTTTTCTTTGGCCGGCGTCGCTTGTTGGCCTTCTTTTCCACTGGCTGTGGTTTCGGCACCGTTTCGATCGCAGCGTCACCGAATTGGCGATGTTGGATTGCGAGCGCTAGCGGTTGCAGGCCCTTCTCTTCCATCTGCATGGCGATGCCACGACGGCGTGGTCGCATCGACTGATAGTAATCGTCGAGCAGATCCTGGTCAGCCGTGTTGGCTAGCGTCGCTTCGAGCTCGGGCGTTTTTCGGCCTCGCTCTTCTGCTTGCTCCAGAATTGTGGTGCGACGTTGCTCGAGTTCGGTCAGCGCGTGGAGCCGCTCCGCGATTGCTAGGAGACGGTCTTCGGAGAGTCCGTCGAGTTCGTAGCAGCGGTAGCGGGAGAGGAAAGCTGGGGTGGCGTTCTGCTCAAAGTGGGTGACGGCTACCGCGACGAGGTCGGGGCGGGTGTCAAACTCTGCACAGAGACGATCGAGGGTGGCTTGTGATGCCATGTTGTTGATTTGCGCCTGGTAAAGAGTGGCGAGTGGGACGAACACGATAGCAAGCTGTGCCCACTGCGGGGACTGCGTTTGGGTGACAAATCTACGGAAACCGCATCATCTGTTGCCGGTCTGGCGACGTCGAGGTTGCTCCTATTGCGGCAAACCAGCAACATTCCCTGTTGTGACCCAAGCCGTGGACCGTAGCAATATTGAGCGTATCTGGATTCGTACCCCTAATTGGTTGGGGGATTTTGTGATGGCGACCGCGACCTTCGCGCGCATTCGCAAGGCGTTTCCAGACGCCCATGTGACTGCTGGAATGCGTCCCTACCTGCGCAGCCTCGCGTCTGGGAGCGATTACTTCGATGACATTGTGGAGACCCCGAAGGGGGGCGGGTTGGGTGGCTTGTGGCGGCAGGTGCGGGAAATGAAGCGCCGACGGTTCGATCTCGCCGTGGTTCTGCCGAACTCTCCTGCTACCGGAATCGTCCCGTTTTTGGCTCGGGTGCCGCTCAGGCTGGGCTACACGCAGGGTCGTCCGTTCATGATGAACGTCGGCACGTCGGCGGACGTGCGTCGGCATTGGTGGCAGCGCCGCGATGGGCCGCGGCGCCATCCCAACCCGATGCCAGACTACTATCATGAGTTATTGGATCAAATTGGCTTGCCGTCTCACAGCAAGCACCCAGAGCTCGCGGTGCTCGAAGAAGACGATCGTTGGGTCGGCGAGCACCTTCGTAGCTTGGGCATTCCTGAGGAGCAGAAGCTGCTCCTGCTGGTGGTCGGCGCCAATTTCGGTGCCAGCAAGTTGTGGATGCCAGAGCGCTTCGCTGCGATTGCCCGGCATTTTCAGGACAAGCATGGCATGCGGGCCTTGGTCTTGGTGGGGCCTGCCGAGATCGAGTTGGGTGAGCGCATCGCGAAAGCGGGGGACGCGATTACTCTGACGAAGCCCGTGCTGTCGCTCAGTGCGCTAAAGGCGTTGGTGCGTCGGGGAGCATTGATGGTTACCGGTGACACTGGACCTCGGCACCTAGGCAATGCGTTTGACCTTCCTGTGGTATGCCTGATGGGGCCCAACGATCCCAACTACACGAACTACTGCATGGAGCACACTGCGTTGATTCGCAAGGATCTTGAGTGCATGCCATGTCAGCGCAAGATCTGCCCCCTCGGCCATCAGCAATGCATGAAGGATATTACGGTTGATGAGGTTGCTTTGGCTGGCGAACAATTGCTGGGATTGACGCCTTAGAGGGGCTGGTCAGGTGTGCGCGGATTTGCCCCAATAAGGCTGTTGGGGTTGCCCTGGACGTATGCAGCGCTCTTTCAGCTCCAACGAATGCACCAGGAGCCTGAACTAGGCGGTTACGTTGCCCGGGTGCGGCACTATGGTTGCGAGACCTCCAATGTCCCAAGGACCATTCCTACTGGTCGTCAGCCACGACGATAAATCCGAGACTCACGCGTTCCATAAGGACGTAGTGAGCATTGGTCGATCCCGTGAGTGTGACTTGTTCTTGCCCGACCGTTTGATCTCCCGCATTCACTGCCGGGTCGAACGGCAGGATGGTGTTTTTGTGCTCGTTGACGCCGGTGCTCAGAATCCTGCCAAGATGCACGGTCGGCCGGTGTTGCGAGCGGAAATGAAGGTTGGCGATACGTTTGTTGTCGGCGCCTACGAAGTCACGCTGAGCGTGCCGGTCATCGAGGACGCCTCGGTCGATGAGACGCGTGCGGGCGGTGACAATGAGCGAGGCGCGCAGGATTTGGTTGCCTTCTTGCAGATTGCTCGGGCGCTGAATGAAGAGCAGGATCTCGCGCGCTTGTTGACGCAGATTGTCGATGCGGGCATCCAGATATGTGGGGCTGAGCGCGGCTTTCTGCTGTTGCCGCAGGGCGAAGAGCACTCGGTTGAAGTTGCTCGCAACTTTGCCCAAGAAGAGGTGTTGTCTCCTGAATTCAAAATATCGCGCACGATTGCCTCACGCGTTATGGCTACCGGCGTTGCGGAATTGACGACGAATGCGCAAGAGGATGATCGCTTCCGCGATTTGCAATCTGTTGCGGATCTTCGTTTGCGTAGCGTTTTGTGCATTCCGATCCGTATCAAGAACGAGGTCGGCGGCGTTATTTACGTCGACAATCGACTCCAACAGCAGGTCTTTCAAGAGCGCGAGAAGATGCTGTTGATGTCACTGAGTGACCACGCCGCGACTGCGATTGTGAATGCTCGTTCGATGGATCAATTGCGCACCAAGCAGCTCGAGTTGCAAGCAGCGCTCGATCGGGTTGATCAGCTCAACGGCGCGCTCAAGGGGCAGTTGGCAGAAACGACGAGTGAACTGTCGCAAATCCGCGAGGAGATCAGCGGCCTCGGGACGCGCAGCAAATACGAATACAATCAGATAATCGGTGCCGGCAGTGCCATGCGGGCGGTGTTCGGTTTGCTCGACAAATACATCGAGGCGGATGATCCGGTGCTGATTACCGGCGACAGTGGAACTGGCAAGGAACTCGTGGCGCGAGCGATTCACACGCATTCGAAACGCTCACAAGAAGCGTTTGTGAGTGAGAACTGCGGCGCGTTGCCGGAGGCGTTGTTGGAGAGTGAGTTGTTTGGGTTTGTGCGAGGAGCCTTCACTGGTGCGACCGTCAGTAAGAAGGGCATGCTTGAGACCGCGAGCGGCGGCATATTGTTCCTCGACGAGGTCGGCGACATGGCGCTCGACCTGCAGAAGAAGCTGTTGCGTGTGTTGCAGGAGGGCGAAGTCCGGCCGCTCGGCAGCCAGACAACGATCAAGGTTGATGTGCGTTTGATCTGCGCGACGAACCGCAATCTCGAACAGATGGTGCAGGAAGGAGAGTTCCGCGAGGATCTCTATTATCGCTTAGCAGTGCTGCCCGTGCATTTGCCTCCGCTGCGCGATCGCAAGGAAGACCTGCCGCAGTTGGTTAAGCGCTTCCTTGGAGACTTGCAGAGTGAGACCCAAGGCCGTGTGCGTGTCTCGCCTGACGCGATGGAGAAGGTCGTTGGCTATAGTTGGCCGGGTAACGTGCGTGAGTTGCAGAACGAGATTCGGCGCGCGGCGATCTTGTGTGACGGCATAATCCTGGAATCGCATCTGAGCAGTCACGTTCGCGAGGGCCGGCGGGGACCGGGTTCTGTGCAGCTTGACGATGGCTTGGTCCCGTCAGAGCGTGGCACGACGTTGCCAAGCATGGTTCGTGATCTTGAGATCCGTGAGATCCAGAAGGCGTTTGATCGGGCTCAGGCCAACAAGAGTCGCGCGGCGGATTTGCTGGGCTTGTCGCGCTTCGCGTTGCAGCGGAAGGTCGAAAAATACGAGCTTGATCAGGCTGGTCGTCCGATTGAGTCTCCCGGCGATAACAACGCGTCGGACGACGATTAGCTCGGGACAACTCCAGTGGGGCGCTGTTGTGGCGTATATCCCCAAGGACGGCGCTCAGTATTTGTGTCATGATGGGTGAGCGGTGACAAACTTCGATCAACCTTTTGAAGACTACGAGCTACTCGATCGCGTCGGTGCAGGCGCGATGGGGACCGTTTTCAAGGCGCGCCATAAGCGGCTGAATCGAGTTGTTGCTCTCAAGATCCTCAAGCCATCGCTTGCTCGTGATAAGCGATACGTTGAGAGGTTGCGCCGTGAAGCCCGTATCGTCGCGTCGCTCAGTCATGCGCACATCGTCACTGGGCACGATCTCGGTGAGGAAGGTGGCTATCACTACTTCGTGATGGAGTTTGTTGAGGGCAAGTCACTCCGGCAACTGCTGACAGAGTGGGGGATGTTCTCTGAGGATTACGTGCTGCGAGTGGCTCGTGAGACTGCGATGGCGCTTGATCATGCGTATCAGCGCGATGTCATACATCGAGACATCAAGCCGGGTAACATTCTGATTGACGAAGCCGGTCGTGTGAAACTCACCGATATGGGCTTGGCAAAGGGCCCGGCGGATCTCACGCTCACACGCGATGGTGCGACTGTCGGCACGCCGATGTACATCTCGCCGGAGCAAGCGCGCAATCCGCAAGACGTCGACGTGCGTAGCGACCTTTACTCGCTCGGAGCGACGCTCTACCACATGGCGACGGGCATGCCGCCGTTCTCGGGTGAAACGATGGCTGTGTTGATCACGAATGTGCTCAACGAAAATGTTGTGCCGCCTGATGAGGCGAACTCTGCGGTGTCGCCTGGCATGTCGTTGGTGATTCGCAAGTTGTTGGCGAAGAACTTGACGGTTCGCTACCAGACTCCCCGAGAGCTACTCGACGACCTAGATCTGATCGAAAGATCTCAGCCGCCGGCGGTCGACCCCGGCCGTCTCGAAGCGGCGAATCATGCGACGTATCGTTGGTCGCGGTTGGTATTGATTGCGATGACGTTCGCTTTGGTGACCGTTGCAGCTTGGTGGTTAGGTAATCAGATGTCCGCCCCGGGCAGCGCGGCACCGAGTGCTCAGGTCTTTCTGGCGAATCTGGACCGGGAATTGGAAGCATTGCCAAGCGGTGGTGCTCGTCATCTGCGGTTGTCAGTTGTTACTGACTCCCCGGCAGGCAGTGTCTTGCCGCTTGAGCGTCGTCGCAAAGAGGTCGTCATCGAGTTGCAGCAAGCCGTCGATTCCGTTGTCGACTTACTGAAGTTGTCGCGACCATCTAGCCTTGATACTTGGTTGCATGATCCCGTTCGCTGGCCTGATCTGGCCGCATTCGAGCGTGAGCGCCTCGATGAGCAAGTTCGCGCGCGAGCCGGTGTTAGCCTCACGCAGTTGCCTTCGGCGGTGGATACGTCGCGTATCGAACAACTGCAGCAAGCGGTGGCGACGATTATCAGTCAGCGCGATGCCGAGTTGGTGGTCCGCTTCGATCAGTTCTTGACGACGCAGTTGCCTGGGCGCGCTAGCGAACGATTGCGAGCAAGTGACTTTTCTGGCGCTGATGTCTTGTGGCGTGATGCATTGCGGACATTCTGCAATGGTGCGGACCGTCCGTTCCCGGAGCGGCTGTCTGAGCAGGCGCGTGCAACCATGGAGGGGAAGCGTGATACCGCCAAGCGGCGGGCGCTCTTGGTGTTGCAGCTCGAAGAGAAGAAGGTCATTGAGGCTCTGCAGAATGAGGTGGCCGACATGGTGGCGGTCTTCGTTGCACGTCTGCAAGGACCAGATTCGGCCGACCCGTGGATCATCTCTGAGGCGTTGCAGCGGTTTCGCTCGAACCTTGGGCACTACTGGCCGCCTGCTGATAACTTTCGCTTAGGTAGTGACCCTTGGCCCGGCGTTGAACAGCAGTTGATGAGTGCCGAGCAGACGATTGAGCTCGCAGTCAATGAACTGCAAGGTCGCCAATTTGAAGCGCGTTGTGACCTTGCGTGGCGGGTCTATTGCAACGGCGATGCGTCTGCTGCGCGGGCTGTGCTGGATCACGTGGAGCCCGTAACGAGCGCGCAGCGGCAAGAACTTGCCGGTCACCGTCGTTGTCTTGACGCTGTCCAGGAGGTGGAACAGGCGATCCTGCAGGCCATTGCCGAGCAGTCGGCGCCACTTGTGGCGTTCCGGTCTGGCGCTGCGGTTCCTTACGTGCTTCGTATTCGGCCTTCAGGTGAGGCATTGCGTTTGTTTGGTCAGACAAGCGGTCAACGTGAGATGCGTTTACGTTTGACTGAGTTGCGCATTGGTGACTTGCTTGGGCCGACAAAGCTCAGTGCGGAAGAAACGGGCCCAGTCAAGAAGCTGGCCAGTGTGCCGCGCATGCTTGGCCTTGCTGTCTTGCGATTGGTGGCCGATGACACTGATGGCCTGGAACGTCACGTTAGCGGCCTGCATAACGCGGATCGTACACTGCTTCTTGATCATGTGTGGCCGCGGATTGATCGTGCCCGCGGGGTGCGCAGTGATCAGCGCATTGATCAAGATGCCCTGTTTGTGGCTCTAGCGGAGGCTCTCGCTGAGCTTAAGCAAGGCGGATCCTTTACAGCGCTGAGGATGGCCTTGTACGCCGTCGATAGTATTCCGCGTGAGAATTGTAATCCGAAACAACAGCGCTTGTTGCGCGAGGCTCGTAAGAGTCGTGATTTGTATGAACGCGAGCGCGGCAAGTTAAAGGATTTGCAGGCTTCCGCTCCGAGCAATGCTCTGGTTGACGTGCGCGTCCGCGACGGTGAGCTTGATGCGGCGGTGACGTTACCGGCCAAAGTATTGCACGGTAATGCTGGTTCTGGCTGGGAGCTCGTTGGCAACGAATTGGAGTTTGCCGGTGGTGGTGGGCTATGGAAAGAGCAGGCCACTCGCGCACTGCATGGCAAATCTGGTCATGAACCTCGCTCGAAGAACACGCGACTCGAACTGGAGGTCAAGTTCCCCGCGGGCGACAACCGTTGGTATATCGTTGAGTTTGATGGCATCTCCCTCATGGTCGTGATCGCTGCCAACAACAGCGTGCAAGTAGATCTGATGGAAGGTGACGCGCTAGACCAATCGGCCGCGCGGAAGACGTTTGAGAAGGCTTTGCAAGGTGCGTGGGCACCACCGGTCGCTTATGCGATTCCCGGCAGTTTGCAAAGGCTGACGGTCGATGTCTCGGCGACTGCTCCGACGCAGGCCAACGTGGTTGTTAAATTTGAGAATAAGGAGCTTCTACGCCGCTTGTTTAAGTGCGATCAGAAGCGAGCACCTGACGTGGTCTTGCATGCGATGCAGGAACTGCGGGTGTCGCGTGCCACGGTGCACGTGTTCGGCTTGTAGCCTTGATCCGAACAGCGGGAGCTCAGCGCGCTGGCGCTGCGGGCACGGGTGGCTTTGTAGGCGCGGCGAACGGAGGTCTCCACTGAGACGCGGAGTCGTCAGTCTTCAGCGATCACGAATGCCGTTGCAGTGATGTCGGTGTGCGTCAAGCTTACATGCCATCGGCGAATGCCAAGAGCCTGTGCCCGCTTGTGTGCTTCGCCAGTGACTACCAGTTGGGTGTCGCCGCTGGGTAATCGCTGCACCTCAATTTGACGGAAGGCCAAGCCCTCGGCCCAGCCAGTTCCAAGGCACTTCATCACGGCTTCCTTGGCGGCAAAGCGTGCCGCGAGAGATTCTGCCGGGTGTTTGCGCGCGCGACAGTAGTCACCTTCTTGCTTGGTGAATACGCGGTTGACGAAGCGGTCGCCGCTGCGCTCATGCAGGCTACGAATGCGTTCGATCTCTACGGCGTCGACACCGATTGCGATGATCATGAACGATGCTCCGGCTCGCTTGTTGGATTCGGATCTGTGGCCTGCGCCGCGACCGAGGTCAATGGGTGAACGGTGCGGTCCTTGTCGAGAACGAAGGCCTGCCACGTGTAGCCGTCGGTGATCATTTGCACACACTCTGTCCAAAGCTGTTCGCGGTCGCGAATCGATGGTGCTGTGCTGCCGACTGGGTGGCTGTGTGCAAATCCGAGGAATGTATCACCACTATTTCGGAGTTCGTGTTCGCACCGCGAGAACTCGACGCCATCAACGGCAAAGGAAGTCTCTCCGGCGACTGCGTTGTTTGGCAGCATCATGACCCGGCGAACATGAGCGCTGGTGCCTATAACGGAGCCGCCAAGCACAGCCGCGATCTCTCGCGGCGCGGTCGTTCGTGCCGCCTGCAATAACAAGGCTTCGGCTTCTTGGGTGCATTTCATGCTGGCGAACATCCTGACACGCTACGCGGCTGGATGCGCCTTCGCCAACGCGGGCTCTCGTAAGTGTTGCGTCGGAGGGCCATGATTCGTTGATGACCGAGTTTCTCTATGGGACCCCTCAGGCACACCGCCCACCGATTGGACCGATGTCGCCCGCGCTTCAGCGTAGCAGCACGGTCGGCCAGCCAGATGCTGAGACATTGCGTGCGGTCGGATCTGGTGAGCAGTCTGGCGAGTTCTATCAACGCATGGGGCATGCAAATGGCCGCGCCTTTGAGGGCTTGGTCGCGACGCTTGAGGGGGCCGATGGCGCCGTGTCGTTTGCTAGCGGCATGTCGGCGATGAGCGCGGCTCTGGGGGCGCATCTTTCGGCGGGCGATCGGGTGCTGATCGCCGAAGAAATCTATGGCGGGACCTCGGCGTTTGCGCTGCACGATCTGACGCGCTTTGGCGTGACGGTGGATCGCTTTTCGTCGCTAGACCTCAACAGTTTGCGTGTTCAGCTGCAGCGTCCGGCCCAGATGGTTGTGTTTGAGTCGCCGATTAATCCAACCTTGCGGGTTGCTGATATTCCGGCGATTACCGCGCTGGCCAAGGAGTGCGGTGCGATGGTTGTGTTCGACGGCACGTTCTGTCCGCCACCAATCCAAAAGGTCCTGTCGATGGGGGTCGATTTGGTCGTTCACTCCGCGAGTAAGTTCTTTGGCGGTCACGCGGATGTGCTCGCCGGCGTCGTGGCGGGGCCGCACCGCCTTCTCGATGCGATAGAAAAGTGGCGCCGCCGCACGGGTGGGTTGCTGGCTCCCGATCCGGCGTGGTTGTGCCAGCGCTCCTGGCCAACTCTAAAAATACGTTTGCAGGCGCAACAGGAGGCCGCTCTTCAGGTGGCTCAAGGTCTCCAAGAAGATGTCGCGAGTGGGCGGATTCTGGCGGTCACGTATCCTGGGCTGCCAGATCACCCAGATCGAGCGATCATTGATCGCCAGATGCAGGGCGGCGGCTGTGTGTTGGCGATGGAGTTCGCGGGCGGTCTAGACCAGGTCTTGCCAGTCATCAACCGCTTGCAGGTGATTGCCCGCGCCGCGAGTCTGGGCGGAGTTGAGTCGTTGAGCACGGTTCCGGCCTACACGACGCACGCGCCGCTGACGCCGCAGCAGCGGCAGGCGGCTGGTATTTCCGATGGATTGTTGCGCGTCGCGGTTGGCCTGGAAGGCGCGGACGTGCTGTTGGCTGACCTGCGGCAAGCGATTCGGGGCTGATACCCCCTGTTTAGCCTTCCGCACCGTGTTTGCCCTGCGCGGACATAGGTTTGTTGCGGGGGCAGATTGTTGGCAATTGTGCTGTGGGGCAGGCTTTGGCCCCGTTGCGATTGGCAGGATCTGGACTCTGTTCCCGGGGCGTTGTTGGCCTTTGTCCCAGCACCCTGCTACCGTGCCTAAATGACTGGCCCTCCGTGGCCTTACTGCAAAGCTATGTCGATCGCCGCCATTGTGAAGTCGTTTCCGTTCACGAGTGTTGTCAGTGCCTTCAGTGCATTGATCTTGACTGCTGCATTGGCGATGCCTGTTGCGGCCCAGATTGCCAAGCCGGCTAGTTACAGCCCTCAAAAATCGGGAGTTGCCGAGGCTCCGGTTGTTGGCGTCATTGATGTGGCCAAGGCGATTGATCAGTACCCCGTCTACATCAAGCTTCGCACTGCGGTGGACGCCAAGTTCGCTAAGTATCAGGAGCAACTCAAAGCGCAGATGAAGCAGCTGCAAGAACTGCAGGTCAGCATCCAAACGATGGGGGAAGGCGTGCCCGAGCGCGATGAGGCTGAGCACCAATACAAGATGGGCTTGCAGACGCGGGATTTCCGCCGCAAGTATTATAACGACCTACTCGCGGCTGAAGAGTTGCGGATGATGTTGGAGGTCTATGAAGACCTCGATTTCGCGGTCGCTAAGGTTGCCAACAAGAACGGGGTCGCCCTAGTGCTTCCGAAGCGCGACATTCCGGTTAGCGCGGTGCCTATCGTCGACATGCAAAGTCGCGAAGTGCAGGCGCGAGTCGATGCGTTCCAGCGTCGAACCGTTTGGTTCGCATCTGCGGAGATCGATCTTACTGGCGACGTGATCAAATACATGATGACGCCATTGCCGGAGCGCACGTCGCCGGAGCGTGCGCCTGCTCAGCCGAAGCCTGATGGCAACGGCGCTAGCCCCATCAAGAAGGACTAACTGCGTGGCTGCCAAAAGCGAAGTAACAGTTGAGCCAGCGCGCATGCAGCGCACGTTGAAGGGACCAGTCGAATATCGCGGCGTTGGATTGCACTCTGGTAAAGAGATCAACATCACGGTTCGCCCGGCAGAAGCTGGTAATGGCGTGACGTTTGTGCGCACGGACCTCGACAACCAGCCTGTTGTGCGTGCACACGGTGCCAACATGAAGGCTCGGCAGCGTCGAACCTGCATTCAAGATGGCCGGGCCGAGGTCTACACTTGTGAGCATCTGCTGGCTGCGCTGTATGCCCTCGATATCGATAACGCTGTGGTCGAGATCGATGGTGAAGAGGTTCCCGGTCTCGATGGCGCCGCGGGTGAGTTCTTTCGTGGCCTGCGGGATGCCGGATGTGTTGATTCGCGCATGCCACGGGCGACCTATGTGGTCAATCAGCCGATCTACGTGCGCGAAGGTTCGGCGAGCATCGTGGCGCTGCCTGGCTCTGGCAAGCTGACGATCGAATACCATCTCGACTACCCTGATCTGCAACGGAACGGCAACGCTAGCCATGTGCCGGGTGCTAAGCAGATCGTTGGCTTTGAGATGTCGGCGGACAATTTTGAACGCGATATCGCGCCGGCGCGCACGTTCGTGTTCCAGCACGAAGTCGAAGCGTTGCGAGCTGCTGGTCTCGGTAAGGGTGCCAATCCGCAAAACACGCTGGTGGTCGGACCCGATGGCCCGCAGGAGAATACCCTGCATTGGGACGATGAGTTGGCTCGTCACAAGATCCTCGATTTGATTGGAGACATCTCCAATGCAGGTGTCGATCTCGATGCGCACATCATTGCGACGCGTTCGGGTCACGGCCTGAACATGGCTCTGGTTAAGCGCATCCTTGAGGAGCGTGAGCGCGAGCAAGAGCAGGGCGAGGTGCCAAGTGATACAGGGCTCGAGATTCGGGACATCCTGAAGCTGTTGCCGCACCGATACCCGTTTTTGATGATCGATCGCGTGATCGAACTGGAAGGCTTCCAGAGGGCGGTCGCGATCAAGAACGTCACCATCAACGAGCCGTTCTTCCAGGGGCACTGGCCTGAACAGCCGATTATGCCAGGCGTGCTGCAGCTTGAGGCAATGGCTCAATTAGCTGGCGTCTTGTTGCTGCGTAAGTTGGAAAACACCGGCAAGCTGGCGGTGCTTTGGAGTATCGACAAGGTCAAATTACGCGGCGCCGTGGTGCCAGGTGACCAGTTGCGGATCGAAGTTGAAACGATCCGTGCGCGGCCGGCTGTCGGTCACGTTCGCGCCCGTTGTAAGGTGGGCGGAAGGCTGGTTGCCGAGGCGGAGTTGAAGTTCACGTTGGTGGACGCCTAAGCGCGACTCCTAATCTGCGATGTTGCTGGCGGGCGAGTGTCTGCCTGCTAGCGCATCTGTTGTCTGTAGTTTTGGCTCTCTAATGACCGGCACCGTTCTGATGTGCTCGGCTCGCCACTATGTCTA
>Ga0315331_10002462_pt1 | contig 14057 bp, 9 predicted proteins | sample M160m34915metaG_FD_203456 | JGI IMG/M metagenome (GOLD analysis project Ga0315331, IMG submission 203456) | Ammonia-oxidizing marine archaeal communities from Monterey Bay, California, United States - M1 60m 34915 | ecosystem: Environmental > Aquatic > Marine > Intertidal zone | place: USA...
TGGCCATTCAGGGCAGTATCCGTCGCTTCGTACCCGACGCCGAGCACCTGGGGGAAGGCCAATGCAATGATACCTACGCACAATCCGCCGCCCATGGGTTTGAGCCATTGCGGGACCGGAATTCGGGAAATCACGTCGCTGGTGAATTCGACCGAGCGCAGGAAGATAATGGCGGATAGCGCACAGATCACCCCGAGCAGCGCAAAGGCAGGGAATTCCCAGAAAGAAACGATCGAATGACCCGGAATGATAAACGCCGGGAAATCGCCGAAATACACACGGGTAATGATGGTCCCGGTCACACCGGCGATCACGATGGGAGCAAAAGCGCTGAGGGCGTAGTGACCGATGACAACCTCAAGCGCGAAAAATACACCGGCAATCGGCGCATTAAAGGACGACGCCACCGCCGAGGCGACACCGCAGCCAAGCAGGGTGACCGCCTGGGATCGGCTCAGCCGCAGTCTTTTCGCAACAAATGACGCCAGTGTCGCGCCGAGATGAACGACCGGCCCTTCACGGCCGACCGATGCACCGACACTGATCGACGCCGCACTGACGACCGCGCCTCCCAGCCCTTCCCGCAGGGTGATGGACCCAGATCTCAGCGCAGCGGCCTCCATCACATCCGCCACGCCGCGGTTACGGCGACCCGGCATCAGAAAATGGACCAGCAATCCGATCAACAATCCGCCGGCCGTGGGCACCAGGAGAATTTGCCAGTCGGGCAGCTGCGCAATGACACCCGACGAATGTTCGAGCGAAGCGCCGAAAACGACTGTCTGCCCCGCCGCCACGGCTTCCCGAAAGACAATCGCGACCAGTGACGCCGCAGCCCCGGTGATCATGGCGAGCAGAATTAGAATGAGCTGCTGATTGCGAATGAACCGATAGACCGGATCAAGGAACGGCGCGCCGCTCATTTCCCGGCACCGGGGAAAAACGCCACGCAATCCAGCGAATTAGGAAATGGATTCAATTGCCTGGAAGCCATTCTGATAGGTGTATCCCGGTGCATCGTGCGCGAAAAGCCTAAATTGCGACGTCGGTCTTATTTACGGCGGATCCCAATCGTATGCCCCTGTTGATCGGGTGCCGGCAATTCCCGGTGCGCCTCAAACATCGCCGACGCCTTTTCCTGAATCCCGGCAGACATCGGCACGACCTTGCGGACGCCGAGATCGACATGAACGGTCATGATTTCGTTTGTCGCCGACAGGAAGCCCTTCTCGGCATGATACATGCGATGAAAATAGTGCAGGCGCTTTTCATCATGGTCCAGAAGTTGTGTGGTGACATAGACCTCGTCTCCATCATGCACTTCAGCGAGATAGGTGGTGTGGATTTCAACGGCAAAAGTCGAACAATCGGTCTCAACCCGATAGGCCTTGTCGAGACCGAGCCGGTCATGAAACACATCCGTCGCATGATCGAAGATCAGCACGTAATACGCCATGTTGAGATGGTTGTTATAGTCGCACCACTCGCTGCGGACCCGTTCCCGCCAGATTTCAGGCAGATCGGCCGGGCTCGACATTATTTTAGGGACAGCCGCGCGCGCACCAACACATCGAGCGCCTTAAACGCATCCTCGATCAGCGGAAACGTCGGCACGCCGCGGGGCTCGAGAAATGCTTTCGCCTCTTCGTTACACGCATGATCGCCGCTAAACGAAATATAGATCGGCTTCTTCGGATGCTTGGCCGCGAGCTCGGGGATGAAGTCGAGCGACGGCATGCCCAGTTCCTTGGTCAGGATCATTATCGAGACCACGGCATCGACGTTCGGGTCGTTCAGCACGGCTTCCATGGATTCCCGATAAGCAAACTCCATCCCGTGCACGGTCGCACTCGGGAAGATATCAACGGGGTTGCTCAACCGGATAAACGGCGGGCTGATTTCCTTCAACCGGTCCATGGTTTTGACCGTAAGATCGGGGAAGGATAGGTTCAGCCGCAGGCGGCACAGATCGCTGATATGAACGATGAAGGCGCCCGACGGGGACACGAATCCGACACGGTTCCCTGCCGGCACGGGCATCGGCGCAACCGCTTTTGCCGCCAGAAACAGATGAGAGAATTCATCGATCCGTACGACGCCCGCCTGGCGCAGCGCGCCATCCAGAATCCGGTCATCGGATCCCAATGACGCCGTATGCGACAGCGCGGCTTTCGCGCCGTCTGGCGTCGCGCCGCCTTTCAGCATGATTACCGGCTTCTTCGGCGTTACCTGCCGCGCAATCTCGATAAAGTCCCGCGGACGGCGGAGGCTTTCGAGATAGAAGAAGATGGCGTCGGTGTGCTTGTCGGTTGCCAGATACTCGAACACGTCCGTCTCGTCGATATCGACCGTATTGCCGAGGCCGATACACCGGGCGACACCGTAATTTTCCGCCGACATGATGTGCTTCATCATCGCACCGGTGAAATTCCCGGTCTGCGCAACATAGGAAATCCCACCCCGCGGGATATCACCGAGCGGAAAAAAGCTGGATGTAAAATTCGCCGGTGTCGAGATATGCCCCGCCGTGTTGGGGCCGAGAACCCGCACACCGGTTTCGCGGGCCGCCCGGGCCAGTTCTTCCTGCAGGTCTTCCCCCGCGTGATCGACTTCGGCGAAACCGCCGGCGACAAGCACGATGGAGCCTATTTTACGCGCCGCGCAGTCCCGCACCGCCTGAGGCGTCGCCTGAGCTGCCAGGATAACGATGGCAAGGTCGATACCGGAAGGCAGATCCTCGATCGTCTTGTAGACCTCGAGCCCCATCAGCCGTCCGCCGCGCGGGTTTACGGGATAGATGTTTCCCGTATAGCCATTGGCCCGCATGTTCTCGATAACCACGCGGCCGGGCCGGCCTTTGGTCGCCGACGCGCCGACGACAGCGACGTTGCGGGGATCGAAGAAACGTTTCAGGTTTTTCTTGACGATCATTTGGCGCCTCCGTCAGCTTCGGGCGCCGATTTCAGTATCACCAGACCATCCACCGCAACCGGCTTCGATCCGTTGATGATAAGGGGGTTTATATCGATCTCGGCAATTTCGGGATTTTCCGACGCGGCTTTGCCGACGCCAACGATGGCGCGTGCCAGCGCCGCCCGATCAACCCGCGCCATGCCGCGGACGGCTTCGAGAATACGGGCTGCGCGAATTTCATTCATCATATCCCGCGCATCGCTCAGCGTCAGCGGTGCCAGGCGGAACGAGACATCTTCGAGTACTTCGGTAAAAATGCCGCCAAGACCGAACATCACGGACGGGCCGAACTGTTCGTCCCGGGTCATGCCGATCATCAGCTCCCGGCTGCCCTTGACCATTTCCTGCACCAGATACCCGCCCTTAAAATCGGGTCCGGCGCGCCCGGATAGCATCTTGAATGCTTCGGTAACTTCTTTCGCCGAACCAAGCCCGACGGCGACGAGACCGGCCTCGGTCTTGTGCAACAGATCGGGGGCGCAGCCTTTGAGTACGACGGGATAGCTAAGTGCGGCGGCAGCCGTTCGGGCCGCGGCGGCACTGTCCACCAGTTTTTCACGCGTTACGGGAACGCCATAGGCACCGAGCAGGCGCTTGCTGTCATATTCGGATAGCGACCCATGACCGGATTTAAGCGCTTGGTTGATAAGGCGTCTGACGCCTGCGGTTTGCACGATATTGCCCCCGTAGAAAATTATCTTTTATAGCCAAGGATCGGCGCCAGCCAGCGCTCTGCGGTGGCGACGTCCATTTCCTTGCGACGTGCATAATCCTCTACCTGATCTTTGGCAATTTTTCCCGTCCCGAAAAACCGCGACTCGGGGTGAGAAATATAAAATCCCGACACCGCCGCCGTCGGCAGCATGGCAAAACTTTCGGTCAGTTCGATCCCTGCGGCTTCGGTCGCACCGAGAAGCGTGAACAGGCCTTCCTTTTCCGTATGATCGGGGCAGGCCGGATAGCCCGGGGCCGGGCGGACCCCCTGGTAGCTCTCCTTGATCAGCGCGTCGTTATCGAGACTCTCGGATGCCGCATATCCCCAAAATTCCCTCCTGACACGTTCGTGCAGCCGCTCGGCGAAGGCTTCCGCCAGACGATCGGCAAGCGCTTTCAGCAGAATGGCATTGTAATCGTCATTCGCCTCTTCGAAACGCGCAACATGCTCATCGATCCCGACCCCTGCGGTCACCGCGAATCCACCGATGTAATCGGCGATGCCGGTTTCCGCCGGGGCAACAAAATCGGCGAGGGCGAAGTTCGGCCGGTCGCCACCCTTGCCACCGGTTTTGCGAATCTGCTGGCGGATCGTGTTGAACCGGGACGCAATCTCTGTCCGGCTTTCATCGGTGTAGATATTGATCGTCTCCGCGCCGTCGGAATTCGCCGGAAACATGCCGAACACCCCACGCGCCGAAAGCCAGCGCTCGCCGATAATTCGATCCAGCATCTGTTCGGCGTCATCCATCAACGCGCTCGCGGTGTCGCCGACGGTATCGTCATCGAGAATAGCCGGGTAGGTACCGATCAATTCCCACGACCGGAAAAACGGCGTCCAGTCGATACGCTCGCGCAGCTCCGCGAGCGAATAATCCTCGAGAACGTGGATGCCGGGCTTGACGGGCTTGGTCGGTTGCCAGTCGGGCCAGTGGATTTTGACCTTGTTCGCCCGCGCTTCTTCCAGGGTCGCGGCACGTGCGGCACTGTCTTTCGCAACATGGCGCCGCCTTGCGTCTTCGTTCTCCGCCCGGACCTTGGCGATGAAATCATCCTTTTGATCGTCGCTCAACAGGCTGGACGCAACACCAACGCCGCGCGACGCATCGAGCACGTGAACAGTGGTGCCGGAGTAAGCGGGTTCGATCCGCACCGCGGTATGAATTTTAGATGTCGTCGCCCCCCCGATCATCAGGGGTATGGAAAAACCTTCGCGTTCCATTTCGGCGGCGACATGCACCATTTCGTCGAGCGACGGCGTGATCAGACCGCTGAGGCCGATGATATCGACTTTCTCGTCCCGGGCGATCTCGATGATCTTTTGCGACGGCACCATCACGCCAAGATCGATCACGTCGTAATTGTTGCACTGCAGGACCACGCCAACGATGTTTTTGCCGATATCGTGGACATCGCCCTTGACCGTGGCCATGAGAATTTTGCCCTTCGCCCGGTCGACATCGCCCTCGCGCTTGTCCTCTTCGATGAAGGGGATGAGATAGGCGACAGCCTGCTTCATGACGCGCGCGCTTTTCACGACCTGCGGCAAAAACATCTTACCGGCGCCGAACAGATCGCCGACCACGTTCATGCCGTCCATCAACGGGCCTTCGATCACATGAAGCGGACGATCCGCTTCGAGACGGGCGGCCTCGGTGTCTTCGAGGATATAATCGGATATGCCATTGACCAGCGCGTGGGTGATGCGGTTGCCGACCGGCCCTTCGCGCCAAGACAGATCTTCAACGCGTTCCTTCTTTTCGCCCTTGAAGGATTCGGCGGCGTCGACCAGGCGTTCGGTCGAATCGTCACGGCGGTTCAGCAGCACATCTTCGACCAGGTCGCGGAAATCTGCGGGGATGTCTTCATACACGGTCAATTGCCCAGCATTGACGATGCCCATATCCATCCCGGCGCGGATGGCGTGATACAGGAAGGCCGAGTGCATCGCTTCGCGCACCGGATCGTTGCCACGGAACGAGAACGAAATATTGCTGAGACCGCCCGACACATGTACGTGCGGCAGTTGCTGCTTGATCCGCGCCGTGGCCTCGATGAAGTCGACGGCGTAATTGTTGTGTTCTTCGATACCGGTTGCGACGGCAAAGATGTTCGGATCGAAGATGATGTCCTGCGGCGGAAAGCCCGCCTGGTTGACCAGCAGGTCGTAGGATTTCGCGCAGATTTCGACCTTGCGGTCGGCGGTGTCGGCCTGTCCGTCTTCGTCGAACGCCATCACGACCACCGCCGCACCGCACCAGCGCACGCGTTTTGCCTGTTCGAGGAACGCTTCTTCGCCCTCCTTCATGCTGATCGAATTCACGACGCCCTTGCCCTGAACGCAGCGCAGCCCCGCTTCGATGACCGTCCATTTCGATGAATCGATCATCACCGGGACGCGCGAAATATCGGGTTCGGCGGCGAGCAGGTTGAGGTAGCGCACCATCACAGCCTCGGAATCGATCAGCCCCTCATCCATATTGATATCGATAATCTGGGCGCCATTGGCGACCTGCTGGCGCGCAACGTCGAGCGCGGTATCGAAATCGCCCTCCTTGATCAGTTTCGCGAACCGGGCCGAGCCCGTGACGTTGGTCCGTTCGCCGACATTCACGAACAGCGACTCCGGGCCAATATTCAACGGCTCCAGCCCGCTAAGCCGGCAGCGGACATCGATGTCCGGCACAATCCGCGGCGGATGGGTCGCGACATTCTCGACCAGCAACTTCGTATGCGCCGGCGTGGTGCCACAGCAGCCACCAACCAGGTTCACAAATCCGTTTCCGGCGAACTCACCCATGATTTCGCGCATTTCTTCAGGGGTTTGGTCATATTCGCCAAAAGCATTGGGCAGCCCCGCATTGGGGTGACAGGACACGAATGTCCCCGCGATCCGTGACAGTTCCTGCAGGTAGGGCCGAAGTTCCTTCGCGCCGAGCGAACAGTTGAGCCCGACCACCAACGGCTCGGCATGGGCGATCGAATTCCAGAACGCCTCTGTCGTCTGCCCGGTGAGGGTCCGCCCGCTGGCATCGGTGATCGCGCCCGATATGAAGATCGGCAGCCGGATACCTTCTATATCGAAGAACTGAAGGATGGCGAAAATGGCAGCCTTGGCGTTGAGCGTATCGAAGACCGTCTCGATCAACAGCAGGTCCGCCCCGCCATTGACCAGTCCGCTGATGGATTCGGTGTAGACGTCGACGAGTTCTTCGAACGTTGTATTCCTCAACCCAGGATCGTTTACGTCAGGGGAAATCGAAGACGTTCGGTTCGTCGGCCCGATCACGCCGGCGACAAACCGGAGGCGGTCGGGTGTCTTGGCGGACACGTCGTCAGCGACCTTACGGGCAAGACGCGCGGCCGCAAAATTCAGCTCATAGACGCAATCCTCCATCCCGTAATCCGCCATTGCAATCGCGGACGAATTAAACGTGTTGGTCTCGAGGATATCGACGCCGGACGCCAGGAACCCGCGATGGATTTCCTCTATTACGTCGGAACGGGTCAGCGTCAGCAGGTCGTTATTGCCCTTTTGGGGGAACGCATGGTCTGCAAACCGGTCGCCGCGGTAATCCGCTTCTTCGAATTTGTAGGCCTGAATCATTGTGCCCATTGCGCCGTCGATCACCAGGATGCGATTTTCGAGCAGAGCGCGGATTTCCTCAGTGCGATCAGGCTGGCGGAATGTACCCGTCGTACCGGAAGCGCCACGGCCCAGATCGGCAGCTTCGCGCAGGAAGCCGGGAGAAGTCGGTATCATATATCGGTTTCCTGAGAATCTTGGACGTTCGGACGCACGCCAAGGATGTGACAGATTGCGAAGGACAGATCGGCCCGGTTCAGCGTGTAGAAGTGAAACGCGTCGATACCCTCGGATTGAAGCAGTCGGCATTGTTCGGCCGCTGCCGTCGCGGCGACCAGACGGCGGGTATCCGGATCGCCGTCAAGTCCTTTAAACAGGCGCGCCATCCAGTCAGGCACGTTGGTGCCGCACATTTTGCTGAACTTCACTACCTGGGCAAAGTTCGTCACCGGTAGAATACCGGGCACGATTTCAACATCGATCCCGGCCTTGCGCACCCGCTCGAGAAAGTCGAGGTACACGCCGACATCGAAGAAGTATTGGGTAATAGCCCGGGTCGCCCCGGCATCCAGCTTATGCTTCAGATTGTCCAGATCGTCGGACGCGCTAGCAGCGGTCGGGTGCACTTCCGGATAGGCTGCCACGCTGATTTCAAAATCCGCGACATCGCGGAGACCTTTGACCAGATCGACAGCGTAATCGTATCCGCCCGGATGAGGGGTATAGCCGTAGGAATCATCGGGCGCATCGCCGCGCAATGCCACGATATGGCGGATCCCCGCTTCCCAATATTGTTCGGCCACCCTGTTCACCTCGTCGCGAGTGGCGCCGACACAGGTCAGATGCGCCGCCGCCGAAAGCGAGGTTTCGGCGTTGATCCGGGCGACCGTGTTGTGGGTGCGTTCGCGCGTCGTTCCGCCCGCGCCATAGGTGACCGAAACGAAACGGGGGGCAAGCGGCTCCAGACGTTCGACCGACTGCCACAGCGTTTCTGCCATCGCTTCCGTCTTGGGCGGGAAAAATTCGAACGAAATCTTCAACGCGTCCTGCGCTACGGGCGGGGCCGGCAACGGGTGTTTATTGCTCAAGTCGGTCATTCCGGCGCCTGCCCATCCGGGATCATGCCGACCGGAACATGGCCGGTAACGCGCGGTTCACTCGGTTTTTCACCGATCCAGATTTTTACGGTAAGCGGCTGTCCCGGCAGCGAATGAATGCCGATGGTCCGCAGGCCGTTCTGGTCGAACAGCTCCGCGCATTCGTCGTCGCCGAATCCGAGGCGGCGATGGGCGTGATTCTCGCGTAGTTCTTCGACGCGATGGGGCGCGAAATCGACAATTGATAGCACCCCGCCAGGTGCGAGGACGCGGGTCGCTTCGGTGATCACCGCCGCGGGGTCGTCGGCATAATGCAGGACGAGATGCAGGGTCGCGATGTCAAAGCCGGAATCTTCCGCCGGCAGTTGATACATATCCCCTTGGCGCACCTGACAGCCGCGAATGTCGAGCGTATCGAGACGCGACCGCGCGAGCGACAGCATCTCGCGCGAGATATCGACACCGACGCTCTGCGCCACTCGCGGGCCGAAGAGTTCGAGAATTCTGCCCGTCCCCGTCCCAATATCGATCAACCGCTGATCTTTACGATGAGGCAGAACCGACAGGAGCATGTCTTCAACCTCGGCATCGTCGACATGCAGGGTTCTGATTTCATCCCATTGCCGGGCATTTTCGCGAAAATAGGCATCCGCCATGTCTTGGCGTGCGCGCCTCACATCGGCCAGCCGCTGAATATCCCGTCTTATTTGGGGATCATTCTCCGGAATCAGCCCGATGATGTGCCGTGACAGCGCATTCGCACGCGATCCCGTGCGATCCGCCAGCCGGTAAAACACCCAGGCGCCTTCCTGAAAGCGGTTCAGAAGACCGGCCTCGCACAGCAGCTTCAGATGCCGCGATACGCGTGGCTGGCTCTGCGCAAGGATATGCGTGATTTCGCTGACGGTCAGCTCGCCCTGCGCGCAGATCGACAGGATTCTGAGCCGCGTCGGTTCCGCGGCGGCCTTCAGTCGATTTAAAAGGGTCTCCAAAAACTGTCTTCCTCAGCGAATGGCATGAATGACGCGTTAGATTAAGATATAAAGATATTTATATATGGTTATCAAAAAAGGTAGCGCCGTGTCATCACATTTCTCGCAATCGATATAAACCGGTAGCCAGGCGCAATAGACGGCCGAAAAAAAATAGTAAACGTTTGCAATATCGCTGCCTGTCCATATCTATGCGAACAAGGCCGACTATCAGTCGTCGTGGTAAATGAAGGGTTTACATAGCGAAGGCGGGAAATTAAGCCTGTCTTTACGCGATTCGGATAAGTTCGATAAATCCGTTGAGAGACGCGGCAAATGGTAGAATTGTATCGTCTGACAATTTGTCCTAATGTCTTGGTTCGAAATGGGCAGGCCTTTGATAGCATGCGTTTTATTAGGGACGTAAGCGAAGTTGTGGACCAAAGGGCGAGGGTATTGTGGAAGTGGTAAATCTAACTCATGGGCGTCTCGCCCGGATGATCGCACCGGCGGCATGCATCGCGATGCTTGCGGCAGGTTGTGCAACGCCGCCACCGGCGACCGATACCGCAGCCGTCGCCGCTTTCAATGAAGCCAACGATCCCTATGAGCCGTTCAATCGGGCGATGCTGGATTTCAATCTGGCGCTCGACAAGGCCATTCTGAAACCTGTCGCCTATGTTTATACAGAAGGCGTTCCCTATCCGCTTCAGACCAACGTCACGAATTTCCTGGCCAATCTTCGCGGTCCGGTGATTTTCGCCAACAATCTCCTTCAGGGTCAATTCGAACGCGCCGGCACCACGCTGCTGCGCTTCGCAATGAACTCGACCATCGGAATCCTCGGCATCAACGATTTCGCCGGCGAAGCGGGCATCGCCAAACACACGGAAGATTTTGGGCAGACTCTCGGAACCTGGGACGTCGAAGAAGGCCCCTATCTCGTTCTGCCGATTTTCGGCCCATCCAACCCGCGCGACGGGGTCGGGCTACTCGCTGACAGCCTGATCGATCCGTTTACCCGGCTCACACCGTTTGAGTTTCGCATGGGACGCGCGGTTGGACAGGCGATAGATCGCCGCGCCCGGTCTTACGACCAGCTTAACGACCTGGAAAAGAATTCTCTCGATTTCTACGCTGCGATCCGCAGTCTGTATCGCCAGAAACGGCGTGACGAGATTCGGAACGGCGCACCCGGAGCGATCAAACTCGTTCCCGGTGGCCTATCGGGTGTACCGACAGGTAGACAGCAGGGCGACGCTGCACCCACGTACAAGTAATAATGCTTAGATCGTCCCTCGCCGTCTTCGGTGCCTTCGTTCTTTTCGTTCTGGCTCACACGACGCCGGCGACAGCCGCAAACCCTGCCGGATTCGTCAAAGACATGGGTGACAAAGCCTTCGCTTCGCTGAGCGAAGCCGGCCTTACGGATGAAGAACGCGCCGCACGCTTTCGCACCCTGCTGAACGACGCTTTCGACCTTCCGAGAATCGCCCGCTTCACCCTCGGCCGCTACTGGCGGACGGCGACAGATGACGAGAAAAAAGAATTTGTCGAACTCTTCGAAAAGTTCGTGATCCGGGCCTATACCGCCCGCTTCCAGAACCTAAGCGGCAATAAGCTGAACGTCATTCGGGCGCGCGAAATATCGGCATCTCAGGCTCTAGTGCTGTCTGAAATCCTTACCCCCGGCAAACCGGCGGTAAAGATCAACTGGCGTGTCCGCTCGAAGGACGAAGTACACAAGATCGTCGACGTTATGGTCGAAGGGATCAGCATGAGCGTCACTCAGCGGGACGAATTTGCCGCCGTGATCCGCCAGACTGGCGGCCGGGTCGGCGGGCTGATCAAGGCCCTGCGCCGCAAGACCTCACCCAACTAAACAGCATCTTTCCTAAATAAGCTTCGCTGTCGCGCCGCAGCGCCGCGGGAACGTTAGCCGCGGACGAGCGGCTTGTATTTTATCTGTTTTGGATTATCCGCGTCATCGCCCAGACGGCGGCGGCGATCGCGCTCATAGTCGTCGTAGTTGCCTTCGAACCAGGTGACCTGGCTATCCCCTTCGAACGCGAGGATATGGGTCGATATCCGGTCGAGAAACCAGCGATCATGGCTGATGACCAGCACGCAACCGGCATAATCCAGCAACGCATCTTCGAGCGCACGGAGCGTGTCGACATCGAGATCGTTCGTCGGCTCATCGAGCAGCAGGACATTGGCCTGGGATTTCAGCATCTTGGCGAGATGAACGCGGTTGCGCTCGCCACCCGATAGCTGGCCGACCTTTTTCTGCTGATCGGCGCCGCGGAAATTGAACGACCCGCAATAGGCGCGGCTCTGCATCTTGTTATTGCCGAGCTCGACGATATCCTCGCCATCGGAAATCTCTTCCCACACCGTGCTGTCGGGATTGAGCGAATCCCGGCTTTGATCGACGTAGCCGAGCTCGACCGTATCGCCGAGGCGCAACGATCCGGAATCAGGCTTCTCCAGCCCGGTGATCATCTTGAACAGGGTCGTTTTACCGGCACCGTTCGGCCCGATAATGCCGACGATCGCCCCCGGCGGAACCTTGAAGTCGAGGTTCTCGATCAGGAGACGGTCTTCGAATCCCTTGTTCAGCCCCTCGGCCTGAATGACGAGATCGCCGAGCCGCGGACCTGGCGGGATGATAATCTGGGCCGAATCCGGCTTTTTGTCCTTGGCTTCGGCGAGGAGCTGTTCATAGGCCGTGATACGGGCCTGGTTCTTGGCCTGACGCGCCCGCGGCGACGCGCCAATCCATTCGCGTTCGCGTTCCACCGTGCGCTGACGCGCCTTTTCCTGCTTTTCTTCCTGCGCCAACCGTTTCTGTTTCTGTTCCAGCCAGCCCGAATAATTGCCCTCGAACGGAATACCCCGACCGCGGTCCAGTTCGAGGATCCAGCCGGCCACGTTATCGAGGAAATAACGGTCATGGGTCACAGCCACGACGGTGCCTTCGTAATCTTCGAGATGGCGCTCCAGCCAGCCGACGGATTCCGCATCGAGATGGTTGGTCGGCTCATCAATCAGCAGCAGGTCCGGCTGACGCAGCAGCAGACGGCACAGCGCGACGCGGCGGCGCTCGCCGCCCGAAAGCTTGGTCACATCGGCGTCCTTCGGCGGACAGCGCAGCGCATCCATCGCGATTTCAAGCTTCCGCTCGAGATCCCAGCCGCCGACGGCATCGATCTTTTCCTGCAACGCGCCCTGCCTTTCGATCAGGGCCGTCATCTCGTCGTCTTCCATCGGCTCGGCGAATTTCAGGCTGATCTCTTCGAATTCCTGGAGCAGCTCGTGGGTCTCGCGCATGCCTTCGAGGACATTGCCGTACACGTCTTTTTCAGGGTCCAGTTCGGGTTCCTGTTTCAGGATGCCGACCTCTGCCGCCTCGGCGGCCCATGCCTCGCCGTTGAATTCGTTGTCTTCGCCCGCCATGATTTTCATGAGCGTGGATTTACCGGCGCCGTTGACACCCAGCACACCAATCTTCGCGCCCGGCAAAAAGGCCAGGGTGACGTCCTTCAGGACCTCGCGCCCGCCGGGGAAGGTCTTTGTCAGGTGGCTCATCGTGTACACGTATTGATAGGACGCCATGGCACTAGGGTCTCCTGGTCGTAGGCATGGGAATTCGCGCGCCCTTGTTACCCCCCCTTGCAGTAGTTTTCCAGTACTGGTTTTACCAGTTTGCTAGTGTCGGCGAGCAAAGGTGCGCCCCCCCCTTCCCTCGCCGTCGACAACTCTTACAATGCGCCCATGACCAGTCCCGATCCCGTCACCGTTCAGATCATCCGCAGCCGCGTTTCCAGCCTGATGGAAGAAATGGACTACCGGTTCTATCGGTCCGGATATTCGACGATTGTGCGGGAATCGCGCGATTTCAGTTGCGTCGTCACCGACCGCGACGGCCGCCTTGCCGTCGCACCGCCAATGTTTTTTCACGGGCCGGTGTACTTTCACCTGGTCCAGCGCATTCTCGAAATTTACGGCGAGGACGGGTTGGACGACGGCGACACGCTGGTCTGCAACCATCCCTACGAAGGCAACCTGCCCCACCTGCCCGATATGGCGCTTGTCACTCCGGTCTTCCACGACGGCGCGCTTGTCGCCTTCACCGCCAGCATTGCCCATAAGGCGGATATGGGCGGTGCGGTGCCGGGCAGCACTTGGGGACAGGCAACGGACCTGTTTCAGGAAGGCCTGTTGCTGCCACCGGTCAAAATCGTCCGCGCCGGGGCGCCGAATGCCGATTTGCAGCGCCTGATTACCACCAATTCCCGCGCCCCCGACCTCGTCCTCGGCGACATGAACGCACAGATCGGAATCACCGGGATCGGGCGTGACCGGTTGCAGGCTCTCTGCGACCGGTTCGGCGGGGATGTATTCCCGGCCGCCATGGACGCGATCATCGCCGCGTCGGACCGGCGCTTCCGCGCCGCGATCGCCGACATGCCGGACGGAGAATACGAATCCGAAGGCTATCTCGACAATGACGGCGTCGATCAGGACCGTCCAGTAAAACTGAAGGTGCGGATTTCAGTAAACGCAGGCGATGTTCATTTCGACTTTTCGGGGAGTGCTCCCCAGACCCGCGGCCCGGCGAACCTGCGGCGTGCCATGGTGGAATCCTGCGTGTTTTACTGCCTGATCGGCTTCCTCGACGCCGAAATTCCCTATAGCGATGCCGCGCGCGAG
>Ga0315331_10002463_pt1 | contig 14053 bp, 14 predicted proteins | sample M160m34915metaG_FD_203456 | JGI IMG/M metagenome (GOLD analysis project Ga0315331, IMG submission 203456) | Ammonia-oxidizing marine archaeal communities from Monterey Bay, California, United States - M1 60m 34915 | ecosystem: Environmental > Aquatic > Marine > Intertidal zone | place: USA...
TGTATGAAAAAGATCCTGAAACTGGAGAAATAGATTTTAGCCATAATCCATTCTCTATGCCTCAGGGAGGCATGGCAGCTTTAGATGCAAAAGATCCTGAAACAATTTTAGGTTACCAATATGATCTTGCATGTAATGGTTATGAACTAATTTCTGGAGCAATTAGAAATCATAAACCAGAAATTATGTATAAGGCATTTGAAATAGCAGGTTACCCAAATGAAGAAGTGAATAAACGTTTTGGGGGTATGGTTAACGCGTTCACATACGGCGCGCCGCCACATGGAGGATGTGCAGCTGGTATAGACAGAATTGTTATGTTGTTAGCTAATGAGGATAACATTAGACAAGTCATTATGTTCCCAATGAATCAAAAAGCCGAAGATCTAATGTTGGGTGGGCCATCTGAAGCGTCAAACGAACAATTGCGTGAGCTTAATTTAAGAATTCTACCGCAAGAAGATTAAATTAGTTGTTCTTTTTTTTAATCTATGGCTTCTTATAACAAAAAGATGCCATAGATTTTAATTTTATAAATTTATAAAATACTATTTTGGTAATGAAAATTCATTTAAAAGTTGATATAAAAGTAATTACCCTTTTCTGAAAAATGGCTTATCTTTTTTGTCAAAATCACGTTTTGGACCGCGGTCGCTTCCCTTGAATCCACCTCGATCTCCACCACGGTCGCCTCCTTTGAAGCCACCTCGATCTCCTCCACGAGATGGAGCAGTATCAGATGCTTCCCATTTCCGTAGAATGCTCATATCGAATGTGTCTCTGTGGATAAGACCTTCATTGCACCAAACGCAGCTTACTTTTGTGCTTTGTATACTCTCTACAACAAATCGTGGTGAGCCTGAAACTAGTACAACAATATCACCTTCAGATAGGGCAGCCATAATGTATTCCTTTTTTTGATTTGTGGACGCGATACGCCCCTTTGATCAGAAAGAAAAGAGTTACTTTTCAATTAAATTATAAAAATCAAACATATCTAAGGTTATAATACCTGATAAAATAGTAAAAATTATTAAAGCACTGATTGGCAATGATATTAAAGTTGTTGTAATTAAACGCTTTTTCATACTAAAATTTATCGGCGATGAAGCATGCGTACCTTTTAAAACAGTACCAATGTCACCCTGAGTTTTTATTTTTATTTGTAAAGTCAGAAACAAAATTAGAAACCAAACAATTGAAAAAAGCACTAAGACTGCAGTAATAGACATGATAATCTCCTTTGTTTTAAGAAATGGCTCAATTTTTCAATAAGCCAATAATTATTTCTAATTTTTGTATAGTTATAAATAATAATTTTAAAAATAATTTAAATCAGAAAGTATCTTTCTCGTTGATAATAATTGTATTATTGCAATATGTGAAATATAAATATTATTGGATAAAATATGTTACTATCTTGGAAGATTTTCAGAAAATCAATTCTAATTGTTTTAGATAATTTAAAAGAAGCATTTCGTGTTTCTGGAGCAATATTCGTTGCTGCTGTATTTACTAGTTCAGCTTTAAATGTATTCATGACAGGCGATTTGACCATTGGGGCTCCTGAAATCCAAGCTGTAAAAAATGCTAATGGCCAAGATCAATTGATGGCATTGAATTTTTCATCTCAAAAAATCATTGCTCTCCTTGGCGGTAATTTAATTTTTTTCATTGCTATGTCATGGATTGCGATAGCTTGGCATAGATTCATACTTATTGAAGAGTCTAATAATTATATTTTTCCAAGTTGGAATAATTCACGAATTTTTAAGTATTCTTTAAAAACTATTGTAATAGTCACTTCGGTTATTTTTCTGCTTATTATTCCATTTTCTATGATTAATATTTTCATAAGCGGTCTGGGGTTAATGTTAATATTACCGGCAGTTAATATTTTATTATTTATTTCTTTTTATTATTTATTTTTCCGAGCTGGCCTAGTTCTACCATCCATTGCCTTGGATGAACCTATGTCCATCAGGCAATCATTTTTTGAAACTAAAAATATATCAAAAGAAATATGGGGTCTTTCAGTAATTGTTATATTGATGATTCTTGGAATAGGGATAATATCTGGGATATTAGCTCCGAATAATATAATCGGCGTTCTTGTAACTTCACTCTTCCAATGGATAGTGGTTATGATTTCTGCCAGTTTAATGACAACGTTGTATGGACATATTATTGAGCGTCGCCCAATCAATTAGATTTCAATACTTATCTTTAATTGCCTTTTACTTGGCAGATTTTTTTGTAGTTGCTTTCTTTTTTGTGGCAGTTTTCTTTTTAACTGTTCTCTTTTTTTTCGGTGATTTTGCAATTTTCTCATTAATTAAGATAACAGCATGATCAATGGATAGATCTTCAGGTTCAATTTCAGATGGAATGGTAGCGTTTATTTTTTCCCATTTTACATAGGGACCATACTTACCTTTCATAATATTTATAGAACCCGTTAAATCAGGATGTTCACCTAATTCTTTTAGAGGCTTTGCCGCTATACCTCTACCTCCACGACTAGCAACTTTTTCAGCCAAAAGTTGAACAGCATGATTCATACCTACTGTGAAGACTTCTTCAATATCTGCAAGGTTTGCATTTGTACCCCCGCGATCTGAAGTACTTGCTGAATGTTTGAGATATGGGCCGTATCTTCCAATATTGGACCATACCATCACACCATCTTCTGGATGAGGTCCTATTTGACGTGGAAGGGATAGCAAGCGCAAAGCTTTTTCTAAATCCACATCTGCAGGTGGCCAATCTTTTGGTATTGACTGCCTAGGAGGCTTCTTATTGTCGTCTGAAACCTCGCCTCTTTGAACATATGGTCCAAAACGTCCTTTGAATGCATATATATTATCACCTTCATCTTCACCCAAATTTTTGCCTTCAGGTGGGATACCACTAGAATCTTCGGCTCCTGGAGGGCCAAATGCACGAGTGTAGCGACATTCTGGATAATTTGAACATCCAATGAATGCACCACCAGATCGAGCAGTTCTCATACTCAAGCGGCCAATCTCACAATTTGGACAAAGTCTTGGATCTCCACCGCTCTCAGTGGTAGGGAAAAGGTGAGGTTCTAAAACCTCATTAATTTTTTCTAGTACTTCTGTAATTCTTAATTCGGCAGTTTCATTTATAGCAGTAGAAAAATCTCTCCAGAAACGTCCCAAAACAGTTTTGTAATTTTCTTTACCAGCTGAAACACTATCTAACTCTTCCTCAAGGCCAGCAGTGTAATTATAACCAACATATTGTCTAAAATAATTCTCTAAGAAGGCAATTACTAATCTACCTTTGTCTTCTGCAATAAGTCTGTTACCTTCTCTTCTGACATATTCTCGTGTCTGAATAGTAGTCACAATTGATGCATATGTAGATGGTCGCCCTATACCTAATTCTTCCATGCGTTTTACTAAGGTAGCTTCAGTGTAACGAGGAGGGGGCTGAGTAAAATGTTGATTTGGATTGATTGAAATTTTTTCAATTGGGTCGCCCACAGTCAATTGAGGAAGAAGTTTATCGTTATCGTCTACGACTTCGTCATCACGACCTTCCTCGTAAACTTTTAAAAAACCATCAAATATTACAACTTGTCCTGTGGAACGTAAGCCAATTTGATTATCTTCTGATGATATATCAATTGTTGTTCGTTCCATCTTTGCGCTTGCCATTTGGCTTGCTAGTGTACGTTTCCATATTAAATCATAGAGCTTTTTTTGATCAGCTTCTAATTTATTTAATTGCTCAGCAGAAATTTCCATATTAGTTGGACGTATACATTCGTGGGCTTCTTGAGCATTTTTCGCTTTGTTTTTATAAATGCGTGCATCTGATGGTACGTATTTCGACCCATACTTATCAACAATTGCATTCCTTGCCGCAGATACTGCTTCAGGCGCCATATCAATTCCATCAGTTCGCATATAGGTAATATGACCTGCCTCGTAGAGACGTTGAGCAGTACTCATTGTTTGACGAGCGCCAAAGCCAAATTTACGACTTGCTTCTTGCTGCAATGTTGAAGTCATAAATGGTGCTGAAGGATTTCTGTTTGCAGGTTTTGCTTCTACACTTGTAACTTTTAACATGCGCGAATTAACAGCTTGCACGGCTAAATCTGCAGAAACTTCATTATTTATATCAAATTTATCAAGTTTTTTTCCACCTAAAATTCGCAAAGAAGATTCGAACTGTTTACCACGTGGTGTTTTCAAAATAGATTTTATCGACCAGTACTCTTTAGGTTTAAAAATTTCTATTTCCATTTCGCGCTCAACAATTAGTCTTAGGCAAACAGATTGCACTCTACCAGCAGATTTTGCACCAGGTAATTTTCTCCATAATACCGGAGATAGATTAAACCCAACAAGGTAATCTAATGCACGTCTTGCCAAGTATGCTTCAACTAATTCCATATCGACTGAACGCGGTTTTTGCATTGCATCGGTAACTGCGTTTTTTGTAATGGCATTAAACACAACTCTACTAACAGGTGTGTCTTTTTTAAGTACTTTACGTTTACGTAAAGCTTCCTCTAAGTGCCATGAAATAGCTTCGCCTTCTCTATCAGGATCAGTTGCAAGGATCAGGTTGTTATCTTCTTTTAGAGCATCAGCAATTGCTTTGAGATGTTTCTTTGAGTCAGATGCTACCTCCCATTTCATCTCAAATTCATTCTCTATGTCTACTGATCCATCCTTTGGGGGGAGATCTCTAACATGCCCATAAGACGCAAGAACTGTATAGTCAGAACCTAAATATTTGTTAATGGTTTTTGCCTTTGCGGGACTTTCTACAACTACAACTGGCATGACGTTCCTCTAAAGGTAAATATACTTAGTCTATGGGCGCGGAACATGTGTTGTTCTTAAGGTGAATGTCAACAGCCACTTTAAAAGATTTATAAATTTTTTATCTTTTGTAAAGAATACTTGTATAAAAATTTTTCTAAATTGGTCTTCCAAGCAAACTTTTCATACTTTGGAACCTCCAATAGTTAATCCTCCAATCATTAAAGTAGGCTGGCCTACTCCAACAGGCACCCATTGGCCTGCTTTGCCACAATTTCCCATTCCAGGATCAAGTGCCATGTCATTACCTATGCCATGAATATGTTTAAGTGCTGTTGCTCCATCCCCTATTAATGTTGCCCCTTTTACTGGAGCTCCAACAGTTCCATTTTTTACACGGTATGCCTCAGTACAAGAAAAAACAAACTTGCCGTTTGTTATATCTACTTGCCCTCCACCAAAACCTACTGCGTAGATACCATCTTTTAGATTTGATAGGATATCTGATGGTTCGCTATCACCACCTAACATATATGTATTAGTCATTCGTGGCATTGGGGCATGTGCATAACTTTCTCGACGGCCGTTTCCTGTAGGTTTTACACCCATTAAGCGAGAATTTTGGCGATCTTGCATATAGCCTACAAGTACACCATCTTCTATGAGAGTATTTTTTTGAGATTGTGTACCTTCATCATCAAAGCTGATCGATCCTCTTCTATCTGGGATAGTCCCATCATCTAAAACTGTAACACCTTTTGCTGCAATTCTAGTGCCCATTAACCCAGAAAAAGCAGATGTTTTCTTTCTATTAAAATCGCCTTCCAGGCCATGCCCGATTGCTTCATGCAATAATATACCTGGCCACCCAGGCCCTAAAACAACATCAAACTGTCCAGCTGGAGCTGGTATTGCGTTTAAATTAACCATGGCTATTCTTAGTGCTTCAACAACATTTGGTTTCCAATGTTCTGAACTTGTTAATTGTAATAATCCATGTCTTCCACCACCACCTGAACTACCACTTTCGCGTCGACCATTGTGTTCTACTGTAACAGATATGTTTAATCTAGCCATTGGTCTTATATCTCGAACTAATGTGCCTTCAGGTCTTAATATTTCAACTTCTTGCAGACTGGCGACTAAAGAGGCAGATACTTGAACAACTTTGTCATTTAATTCTCTAGCAAAGATATCTATTTCTTTAAGTGTTTCGATTTTTACTGCAAATTCTGCATCAGAAATTGGATCAATGTCAGAATATAGCCTTTGATTTGTTGGTGTAGGTGCATCCGATAGGATGCCACCACCTGAGCCAATAGCCAGTTTAGCTGTTTCAGCTGCGCGATTAAGTGCAGATTGCGTCATTTGAGTTGAATGTGCGTATCCAACAGTTTCACCTTTGACGGCCCTGAGGCCAAATCCCTCAGATGCATTGTAATTAGCAGTTTTAATTCGCCCATCATCTATCATTAATGCTTCAGATCTTTGACGTTCTAAGAACATCTCACCATCATCTGCTCCATTTAGAGTGTTTTTAAGGGTATTTAATGCTTGATCAAAATCAAAATTAACTTCGAAAGGTCGAAAAGGTGTGGATGAATTACTCATTAGGACTATCCTATGTATTTTAGACGACAATTTGGCACAAGCGGCGCAATGCCGCAAACGGAAAGCTTGTTCTTTCTGCCTTATTATGGTTTTAGCTTACTAAAGACACAATCGGAGATTCCATTATTATGGAATTTTTTAAAAACAGGATGAAATGAATGCGAGTAACAAACCTTTTTACAGCCACGGTATCTGTTTTAACAACTACTGTACTTGCTAGCACTTCATGGGCGCAAGAAAATCTGGGTCCATTGGAAACAATTGGTAAGCCAATTGATGGTTTGATGGGATGGCAACCGCCAGTTACTGAGGTAGCACGTGATATTCACAGTTATGATACATTTTTGCTATGGGTAATTACTATAATATCATTATTTGTTACCGCTTTATTATTAATTTGTGCTTTTAAATACAGCGCAAAACGTAATCCAAAACCAGCAACATTTACACATCACACAGGTATAGAAATAGCTTGGACGTTAATACCGGTTGTAATTTTGTTATGTTTAATTCCACCAAGTTTAACATTGCTATTTAAACAAATGGAGATTCCAGAAGCAGATGTAACTATAAAGGCTACTGGGAACCAGTGGTATTGGTCGCATGAATATGTTGATCATGAATTTGGTTTCGATAGTTTTATGTTAGATCGAGCTGATTTAGAAGAATATGGTTATGCACCAGATGAATATTTACTAGCAACGGACACCGCAGTTGTTGTACCTGTAAACAAAACGGTAGTTGTTCAAGTAACTGGTGCTGATGTGATACATTCTTGGACGATACCTGCATTTGGTGTTAAACAAGACGCAGTTCCAGGACGCTTGGCTGAATTATGGTTCAAAGCAGAAAAAGAGGGTGTGTATTTTGGGCAATGTTCGGAATTATGTGGAAAAGACCATTCATACATGCCGATTACAGTAAAAGTTGTAAGCCAGGATAAATATGAAGCCTGGTTAGACGGAGCTATAAAAGAATACGCAGGTCTACCTAGAGCAGTTCAAGTTGCAGATGCAAACATGAATAAAGTTTTAGAGGCTGAAGCTCTAAAAAACTAAATTATTTAGCCTAATAAAGGCTTGGCCAATCAATTTGGAATTGAAATGACAGAAACAACAATGAAGACAACGTCTGATCAAACAGACTTTGGTAATTATGTTTCATTATTGAAACCTCGTGTAATGTCGTTGGTAGTATTTACTGCAGCAGTTGGACTAGTAGTTGCACCTGGTTCTATGAATCTTGTTTTGGCTTTTGCATCAGTTTTATTCATTGCTTTGGGTGCAGGTGCGTCGGGTTCTTTAAATATGTGGTGGGACGCTGATATTGATCGCATCATGAAAAGAACTCAAGATAGGCCTGTCCCATCAGGTAAAGTTTCAGCAAATAATGCAATGCTTGTCGGTCTTTGGATGTCTGTAATATCAATTGGAATGTTGGGTTTAGCTTCAAATTGGCTTGCCGCAGCATTACTTGCTTTTACAATATTTTTTTACGCAGTTATTTATTCAATGTGGCTCAAACGCTCTACTCCACAAAATATTGTTATTGGTGGTGCTGCTGGAGCTTTCCCTCCAATGGTTGGCTGGGTAGCTGCATCTGGTTCAATATCAATTGAAGCAGTTGGAATGTTTATGCTCATTTTTATGTGGACACCACCCCATTTTTGGGCATTGGCGTTGTTTATGAATGAAGATTATTCAAAAGCTGGAATTCCAATGCTCACAGTTACACATGGGAAAAGAAGCACACGGAATCATATTCTAATTTACACAATACTTTTGACACCTTTTTCAATTGGCCTTGCCTTTACAGCTATAGGGGGTCCAATATATTTTTTTCTGTCCATAGTTTTGTCTTTAATGTTTCTAATAGGAGCCAGAAAAGTATTTCTAAGAAGCGAAGATGGTGCAATTGAAGATAACTACTTAGAAGAACGCAAGCTATTTAAGCTTTCTCTTTTTTACCTATTTCTTCTATTTGCTGCATTGCTTGCTGAAGCATCTCTAAAATCTTTTGATTTAAATTTAATGGCATGGCCACAGGTATTTTAAATGACCGATGACGAAATTCGAAAAATCCGAAAAAAAAATAATGTTATATTAGGTGTGATCTTAGTTGCTTTTGTAGTTTTAGTATTTTCGATAACGGTAGCTAAAATGATGGGTGGAGCTACAATGGAAGCCTATGACCATGTTAGACGTCCACAATTGGAAGAAATTAAGTGAGTGTAGCTTCCAAAAATAAAATTGCATTTAGATTGCTTGCACTTGTTTTTTTCATGTTGGCAATGTCATTTGCTGCTGTTCCATTTTATGATTGGTTTTGCCGCGTAACAGGTTTTGGTGGTGTAACTCAAACGGCAGTTGATGAAAGTGATAAAATTTTAGAACGAAATATAACGGTCAGGTTTGACGGTTCACTAGATTCTAATATTGATTGGGAATTCAAGCCTACACAAAGGAAAATGACACTCCGTATTGGTGAAACTGGTTTAGCTTTTTATGAAGCCCACAATCCAACTGATAAAGTGATAGCAGGTACTGCTAGCTTTAATGTCTATCCTTACTCTGCGGGATATTATTTTAATAAGATACAGTGTTTTTGCTTTGAAATGCAGGTCTTACAACCAGGCGAAACTGTTCAAATGCCTGTAACATTTTATGTTGATCCAGAAATTATTGATGATCGAGAAGCTAAATTTGTAAATAACATTACTCTATCATATACATTTCATGCGACAGATTTACCCACTGATCAAGCAAGTCTTGCAAGCTCAGTACAATCCACAGTAAACAAGCCTGAAAGCTAAGGGACGAGTCGACAGATGGCACATGAAAAAAACCACGATTATCATATTTTAACTCCAAGCATTTGGCCATTATTTGGTGGGCTTTCTGCCCTAACTATGCTCGTTGGGGCTGTATTTGCTTCTCATCACTTGGGTAGAGGCCTAGATCCAATCGAACTGGGAGGTATTCCACTATCACCTTGGCTATTCATAATTGGTTTTATTATGACATTATATACAATGTTCGCATGGTGGAGCGAATGCGTCTACGATTCAGAAGCCGGTGATCATACACCAGTTGTAGTTATTGGATTACGTTATGGGGTGATAATGTTTATCATGTCTGAAGTAATGTTTTTTGTAGCTTGGTTCTGGTCTTTTTTCAAAAATGCAATGTACCCAATGGGTCCTCTGTCACCTGCTGTTGATGGGATTTGGCCTCCAGCAGGTATTGAAACTTTTGATCCATGGCACTTACCTCTAATCAACACATTGATTTTATTATGTTCAGGTTGTTTTGCCACTTGGGCTCACCATGCTCTCGCTCATGATAATGACCGTAAAGGTTTAATTTGGGGACTAGTAGGGGCCATTGCATTGGGAGCAATTTTTACAGTTTTTCAAGTTTATGAATATGGACACGCTGCATTCAGTTTCCGAGATAACGTTTATGGTGCAAACTTTTTCATGGCTACGGGTTTCCACGGTTTTCATGTCGTAGTTGGAACAATTTTCTTAGCAGTATGTTTACTTCGCGCACTGAAGGGTCATTTTACTCAAGAGAGACATGTAGGATTTGAAGCAGCCGCGTGGTATTGGCACTTTGTTGATGTGGTTTGGTTATTCCTATTTGCTGCGGTGTATATTTGGGGTGGTTAATTAACCACCTAAATAAATTAATTTAAAAGCGTGGGGAGAGATTCCTACGCTTTACTTTTTTAAAAGAGGTCTAAAATGACTAAGAAAATGATTTTTCCGTTAATATTTGGCTTAAGTGGAGTAATTGTTTTGTTGTCACTAGGTGTATGGCAAATACAACGACTTGAATGGAAACAAGATGTAATATCAAAAATTTACGAAAGACGTAATGGAGAACCCGTTTCACTATCTGATAATTACAAAACATCATCACCTGAAACACATAATTATTTGAGTGTCTTTCTAGAAGGAAAAATAAAAGAGAATGAAGCGCATGTTTATGCACCTCAAAAAAGTGGCTTAGGATACAGGATTGTCTCAGAGTTTGAATGGAACAAGTTATCTATAATGGTTGATTTGGGATGGATTCCGAAAAATAAAAAGAATGAAATTCGCCCAAAAGGCGATGCAAGAATTGTAGGATATATTTCTTATCCAGACGATCATGATGATAGCTTTACTCCTGAGCCTGACATCATAAATAATATTTGGTTCTCAAGGTTCGTTCCTGACATGGCTAGACAACTTAAGGTAAAGCCTTTTTTAGTTGTTGCAGAGCAGATCCAAATAAAAGAAAATGGCCTATGGACTGATTATCAAAGTGTAAAACCACTTCCAATATCTCTAAATATTAAGAATGATCACAGAGAATATGCAATAACCTGGTTTTCGTTAGCACTAGTTTGGTTTCTAATGACAATATACTTGCTTTGGCGTATTAAGCAAAAAACAGTTTAGGAATGCAAAAATGAAGTATGTTTCCACTCGAGGTAAAGCCCCTGATCTAAATTTCGAAGAAGCTATGCTTACAGGCTTGGCGCGTGATGGTGGACTTTATGTTCCAGAAGAGTATCCTACACTTTCTTCTCAGCAAATTTCGTCATTTTCAACTAAATCTTATGAAGAAGTAGCATTTGAAATAATGAAACCATTTGTTGGTGATACGTTTTCAGATGATGAATTTAAAAGAATTATTAAATCTGCATATGCTGGTTTTTCACACAAAGCAAAGTGCCCGATGGTTCAGCTTTCAGAGAACCACTTCTTATTAGAGTTATTCCATGGCCCAACATTGGCATTTAAAGATGTTGCAATGCAGTTAATTGGCCAAATGTTTGAGGTGGCGTTAAAGCGACGTGGTGAAAAAGTTACCATAGTTGGTGCAACATCGGGTGATACGGGTTCAGCCGCAATGGAGGCTTTTAAAGGCTTAGATTCTGTTGATTTATTTATTATGTATCCTCATGGTAGAGTTTCAGAAGTCCAGCGCCGTCAAATGACAACTCCGAAAGAAGCTAACGTTCATGCATTAGCTGTTGATGGAGATTTTGATACTTGCCAAGCATTGCTTAAAGATATGTTTAATGATTTCGATTTTCGTGATGAGGTGCGGTTAGCAGGAGTAAATTCAATTAATTGGGCAAGAGTTCTAGCTCAAGTTGTTTATTACTTTACATCTGCTGTTGCTTTAGGTGCGCCAAATCGAAAGATTTCTTTTTCTGTTCCTACAGGTAATTTTGGGGATATTTTTGCAGGATATGTAGCAAAGAGAATGGGCTTACCAATTGATCGCTTGATAATAGCAACTAATCAAAATGATATCCTACACAGAACAGTCAAAACAGGAAATCATACAAAATCTGGTGTAAAGCCATCAATTAGTCCATCAATGGATATACAAGTTAGCTCAAACTTTGAACGTTTGATCTTTGATTTATATAATCGTGATGGTGATAAAGTATCAGAATTATTTGATGCTTTAAAAAGTAAAGGAACATTTACTTTATCTATCGAAGCTAACAAAAAATTGAATGATGAATTTGATAGTGGATGTTGCTCTGATATTGAAACTTCTCAAGCAATAAAGAAATATCATAACTCCATGGGTGAAATACTATGCCCGCATAGCGCAATTGGCGTAAGCGTTTCTGAAGAACATATGAATGAAACACCAATAATCACTTTGGCAACAGCTCATCCAGCAAAGTTTCCTGATGCAGTTGAAAAAGCTTGTGGGATTATTCCAAATTTGCCTCCTCACATGGCAGATCTATATGTTCGTGATGAAAGAATGACCCGTGTATCAGGTGATTTAAACGCTTTAGAAGCAATTATACGAAAAGGTATAAAATGAATAATAATGTGAGGATTACAACACTCGACAACGGCTTTCGTATAGTCAGTGAAAATATGCCTGGTTTAAAGTCAGCTTCCTTAGGGGTATGGGTTAGTGCTGGGTGTCGCAATGAAAGTCCCAAACAAAATGGTATTGCTCATTTTCTTGAACATATGGCTTTTAAAGGTACAAAAAAACGAAATGCTTTAGAAATTGCTCAAGCTATTGAAGACGTTGGTGGATATATTAATGCATACACAAGCCGTGAGATGACTGCATATTATGTTCGTGTTCTTGAGGATGATGTCCCTTTAGCGTTAGATGTTATTTCAGATATTGTATTAAATTCAGTATTTGACGCCAAAGAATTAGAAATAGAACGGGGTGTTATTTTACAGGAAATAGGTCAATCTTTAGATACACCAGACGATATAATCTTTGATTGGCTTCAAGATAAAGCGTACCCTAATCAAGCCATGGGAAGAGCAATTTTAGGCAGTACAGAAAATGTTAGATCATTCAGCAGAGAAGATTTGCAGAATTTTGTAAATGAGCATTACGGCCCAGAACAGATGGTACTCTCAGCGGCTGGTTCAGTAGATCATGATGCACTTGTTGAAGAAGCACAAATTTTATTTGGAGGATTAAGACGAACACCAAAATTATTAAATGAAGCTTCAAAATTTATTGGTGGTGAAGTCCGAGTAGTTAAAGATTTAGAGCAAGCGCATTTTGCTCTTTCTTTTGAATCTGCAAGCTATTTAGATGATAAAATATATACAGCTCAAATTTACGCTACTGCTTTAGGTGGAGGAATGTCATCCCGATTATTTCAAGAAATTAGGGAAAAGCGTGGGTTGTGTTATTCAATATATGCCTCTGCCGGTGCATTTGCTGATAGTGGGATGATGACAATATACTCAGGAACAAGCTCTGATGATATTTCGGGTCTTGCAAATATTACTATTGATGAAATAAAACGCTCTGCTGCTGATATGACAGATGAAGAAGTAGCAAGATCACGGGCTCAAATGAAAGCTGGAATGCTAATGGGATTAGAGGGAGCATCTTCTCGTTGTGAACGGTTAGCTAGAACTATTCTGATATTTAATCGAGTTCCTGATTTAGATGAGATAGTAAGAAAGATTGATGCTGTTAATGCTACGCATGTAAAAGAATTTGCGAAAAATTTATGTGAATCCTCTATTGCTTATGCATTATATGGACCAGTCAAGGATGCCCCAGATGTTAACGATTTAGAGAAACGTTTGGCAGTATAGTGATGTTTCTAAAAAAACAATTAGATCTAATATTAGAAACACCTAATTGTATTTTAAGATTACCCATGATGAGTGACCATTTGCAATGGGTTGATCAAAGACAAAAATCCAAAGATTTTTTGGAGAATTGGGAACCTATTTGGTCGCCAGATTTTTTTTCTAAGCGTGCATTTCAGAATAGAGTCTATTGGGCAAATAAATCGTTTAAGAATTTAAGTAGCCTTCCATTATTCATTATTAGAAGGGATGATAATCAATTGGTAGGAGCTATCACCCTAGATAATATTCGCCGAGGACCAGCCCAATCTGGAACTCTTGGTTATTGGATTGGTCAAGATTATGCCAGGTTAGGATATATGTCAGAAGCAATAAAAGCTGTGGTTGCTTACAGTTTTTCTAAAATTGATCTTAGTAGAATTGAAGCAGCTACATTGCCAAATAATTTTGCTTCAAGAGGTTTGTTGGAAAAATCGGGTTTTAAATATGAAGGTGTGGCTCAAAGTTATTTGCAGATTTCGGGTCGTTGGAGAAGCCA
>Ga0315331_10002465_pt1 | contig 14047 bp, 9 predicted proteins | sample M160m34915metaG_FD_203456 | JGI IMG/M metagenome (GOLD analysis project Ga0315331, IMG submission 203456) | Ammonia-oxidizing marine archaeal communities from Monterey Bay, California, United States - M1 60m 34915 | ecosystem: Environmental > Aquatic > Marine > Intertidal zone | place: USA...
GGCACCGATGCCAGCACGATTGAAACAGTTAGATGAGATGCTGCCCATACGCCCCACTCGAGTAGGGGCCGAGGATACTGTTTAGGGACTGACGAGATTGCCGCCTGATGTAACCAATGGCTAATTCGGGTTTGGCATCGAGCATGCGGTCGCAGCAATGTTGTGACTCGACGGTTGTGACTCAAGTTTTACGACTACGATGTCTTGCTTCACGCACGCAGGTTGCTCCGTCTGACAAAAGCCTGTGACTTGTGCAACGTTTTGGTCGCGTTGCTTTGGGACTCCAAAGTGGCGTCACGGAAGTTGGGGCATGGTAATTCCACCACGATGGCGTCGCCCCCTTTTGTGCCGCCTGAAACCCCTGCATCGCGGCACTCTGGGATGGACACTGCATGTGTTCTCGTCAAGAGTTTGAGATTGATAGGTAAACAACTGGCTGTTGTGGACCGTGATGCACTATCAGTAAGGCACGTTCAAAGCATCGCAGAGAAAAGTCATCATGGGCCTTGCTGCTCTGACCTGTGTTTCCATACGGTCGATGAATTCTGCGGCGCAGATTTCGTAAGCCGTTAGTCGGGAAACGCCAATGAAATCGATACGTCGCAATTCATGGATCTGGGGGTGGTCCCGTGGTATTCCGCGAGGTGCGGTTTTTAGCGAGTTTCCCGCGAGCTCGTAGTGATCACGGAATCGCTTGGACCCGGTGGCACGCTTCCAGGCCTGTGGTTGTTCGGCGATCGCTGTGCGGATCGCGGCAAGTGCGTTCCTCTCTGGTCGCCAGCAGCCAACACCAAGAAAAGACTCGTGCGGGTCTAGGTGAAGGTAGACGCCGGGGGCATGAATCGTGCCGTCAGCTTCATGGCGGAACGAAATTCCTACGCTCGTCTTGTACGGTGTTTTGTCCTTCGAAAAACGGGTGTCTTTGTAAATCCGCATCACGGATCCGCCATGCCGTTTGGGAGACCCTACCAGCATCGGAGCTAATTTGCTGAGTGGCTTGACGAACTGGTTTACCAATTCCACGGCCGGATCCAGAACTTCTGATTCGTATCGTGATTTGTTCAACTTGAACCAGTCTCTGCGATTGTTTTCTGATAACTCAGTGAGGAACTCGAATAGTTGAGGGGTGATCGGAGACATGAGGGTTTTGGTAATGGTGAAGGGGCTGGGGTGGATGTATCGAATATCCGCCTGTCGCGATCCGATGTGACCACATCGAGAGAGGGTGGATGGAAAGATCCTGCGAGGAAAGATCCCAACTGCAGCCGGAAGTGCATTCAATTTGACGTTGCTCGGTTATACTGAAGCACCTCCAATAGTCTCACTGCACGGCAAGTTGGCGGGTAGTCGGTCATCGGGGCAAAGTGCCCAAGTGAAAAGTGCCCAGGTGAAAAGTGCCCTGGTGAAAAGTGCTTGCTCGCGGTTTTGGCTGTCGTTGCAGGTCGTATTCATGTGTGCGTGCGAACTGTGAGCTTTCTTTGATTACTACCGTTTGTTTCCCACCTCACCTCACCTCACGTTCCATTGTACGATCACGGCATCTTTCGAATCTCGTCTGCGGCGCCGGCATTGTCCGTCGCCAACCCGCGGGCTAATGCTCAGGCCTCAGTGCAGTTGATCGACGATTCAGATGCTGATTTGATTGTGCTGCCTGAACTTGGTTTGTCGGGATACACCTGTGGCGATTTGTTCGCGACCGAAGGTTTGTTGGGCGGTTGTTTGGAGGCACTCAGGGAAGTCGTGGATCATACGGCCGGTCACGGATCCATGGTAGTGATCGGATTGCCGCTCTCGGTGCAGAGTGCTTTGATGAACTGTGCCGTTCTGGTTGCAGAGGGTGAAATTCGTGGGATCGTTCCGAAAACCTTTCTCCCAAATTATCGCGAGTTTTATGAGCAACGACATTTTCGGGCTGCTTCAGCAGTTGATCCGAAAACAGTCAACATTTTTGGGCAGGACGTTCCCTTCGGAACTGACTTGTTGTTCTCGAGAGGCGAAGCGACGATCGGAATTGAAATTTGTGAAGACTTGTGGATGCCGATTCCTCCCAGCAGTCACGCTTCGCTCGCCGGCGCAAATGTATTAGTGAATCTATCTGCCAGCAATGAAACGATAGGCAAGGCCGATTGGCGACGGGATCTTGTGCGAAGCCAATCAGGAAGGTGTTTGGCAGCTTATGCTTATTCATCCGCTGGACCCGGCGAATCGACATCAGATCTCGTGTTTGGTGGTCATTGCATGATTGCCGAAAATGGAGCAATGCTGGGTGAGTCACGCCGGATCGGCGATGGGGGTGACCCCGTGGTCGTGTCCGAGATGTCCGTAACTCGCGACGTTGATTTGCAGCGTTTGACGCATGACCGTCGCGTGATTGGGTCGTTCGATGATGCACGGGCCAAACAGCACGACTTTCGAAACATCGATTGCAACCCGAAAAGCAACTCTCCGAAAGCAATTCGCCCTGAACTGAAACGCACTGTCGATGGTCAGCCGTTTGTGCCATCGGGGGAACAGGAGCTTGAGGACCGCTGTAGCGAAATCTTTGCGATCCAAATCGCCGGTCTCGTCAAACGGTTGTCACGACTACCAGCGGACACGGCACTGGCGATTGGGGTTTCCGGAGGCCTCGACAGTACACTTGCCTTGTTGGTGGCCGTCAGAGCCTGTGATGTCGCTGGTAGGTGCCGATCTGATATTCACGGGGTGACGATGCCAGGTTTTGGAACCACCTCGCATACGCGACAAAGTGCAGATCAATTGATCGAGGCGACCGGAATTACGGGTGAGTGTATTGATATTAGGTCGTTATGCCTCGACACATTTCGCTCGCTTGGACACGAGCCCCTCGGTCTCAGTATCAATCCTGAAACCACCGCAGAAAGTCTGCAGCGGCAGTTGATGGAGGTTCCCGCCGGGACACCTGACCTCACTTTTGAAAATGTCCAGGCGCGTGTTCGTACGATGCTGCTGATGAGTCGTGGATTTGTATTGGGCACAGGGGACATGAGTGAGCAAGCGCTGGGATGGTGCACCTACAATGCTGACCATATCTCAATGTACAACGTGAACACGTCGATCCCTAAGACCTTAGTCAGGTTTCTGGTGCGTCATGCTGCAGAAAATTATTTCGGGGGCCAGTTGAAGCACCTTCTTCATCGTGTCGCTGATACGCCAATCTCGCCGGAGTTGCTTCCCCCAGCCGCCGATGGATCGATTCAGCAGAGTACCGAGGCTGAGATCGGTGACTATGAGTTGCACGATTTCTTTCTGTTTCACTTCGTGCGTCATGGGTTCAGCAGAACGAAGATTCTGTTCCTCGCCGAACACGCAACTTTTACTCGTTGCTACCCAAAAGAGACGATCGCGGCAACGTTCGATAAATTCCTTCAACGCTTTTTTGCGAATCAATTTAAACGTAACTGTGTCCCAGATGGCCCGAAAGTGGGATCGGTAAGTCTTTCGCCTCGAGGAGACTGGAGAATGCCGAGTGATGCAGACTCCGATACTTTTCGCGGTGACTCGTAAGAGATGCCATTGTCAGGCTCTGCCAGTGTCAGGCTCTGCTTGTGTCAGGCTCTGCTTGTGCCAGGGTTGTCAGCCCGCTCGCAGTAAACGCTGCTTTGATTCTATCTCTGCAATTGCGTTACACACTTGTTCGAAAGTGACGACATGCGGTTTAGGAATGCTGCGATTTCTCGTCGACCGAGGGTTGCCTCGGCCAGCGATTTGGAACGCGTCATGATCGTCGCCGGACTGTAGTGTGACTTGGCGGTACATGCTGCAATTTCGATCGCTGGTAGTTCCGTTAAGATTGATGGTCGATGTGCCTATCGCAACAGAAATGTGCAATGGTTCGATTGCTCCACTGATAAACAGATCTGACAATTCAATTAATGCAGAAAGATGTTTCAAGTCCGTGTGCGGTGCCAAGCTGGCAGAGCCACGGGAGTGTTTGACAATTTGGTTTGCGAATTCAAGATCCGTTTCGGTGGTCCAGCAGACGATGCTTTGGTATTGATAGGCATCGCGAAGGTGGCACGACACTCTTGCAAAATTTTCAGCGTCCCAGTGCTTCGATATCCGACTGGTGCCAGGGTCCAGGATTGCCATCTTAGGGTGAGGGCTGTTCCGGCGCCACGACCTTGCCCAGTTGCGCGCCGACGGGGGGATAGGCAGGTGCCAACGGACTCTGGGTGAATGAATCCCCAGCGGGATCAATAATTCAAGTGAGCGATCAGTCAGGTGGTCGAATACTGGGGTAACCTGCTCGTTAGTGAAAACGCGATTCAAGAGGCTGCTGTGGGGACCAGAGAAACCAAACCTTTTCGGAATCGCGGTCAGCCAACCGAGCAACCCCGAGCGATTCGTGCCTTCGCAGTCAATCATCAGGTCGAAATTGTGCTGTCTGAGGGTTTGTCCCGCACGGCGTAGTCCTTTGAATGATTTGGACCAGTCGGTGTCGAGTTGGATCACCTCATTCAGAGCCCGGTGCTCACGAATCATTGATGCCGCTTGCTTTTCGACCACCCAGGTCAGGTGAGCGTTGGGAAACTCTTCTCGCAGGGCACATGCGACAGGCATGGTCAGAACGGTGTCCCCGAGTGAACTCATTCGACAAATGAGAATCCTGAGAGCAGCATCGTTCGACATCGTTGCGATCCTTCGCGCAGAAGATTGAGGGCTGGTTCTCAACAAAGTCTAATCAGCTCGATTCTCGCATTACCAGACCGTTTTGCCGGCTTTGTCGGCGCAGAACCGCCCCCGCGATGGCGAGGGGGGCGAGTTACGGTAAAGCCAAGAGATGCAATTGTTTTCTTAATTCGCTGCCAGAAGGCACTGCAAAAACATTGTTTCAACGTTAAAACTAGCTGTCACTGGTAGCGATCTTGCTACACACAAAAACTTGCTATCAAACCCACTGGGTTTCGATTCCCCGATTTGGTTTCAAAACAAATGAAATTCCAACTGGTTTCTCTGCTGATGATGCAATTCGCCTTTTTATGCTCGACGCCCCAACTCAAGGGTGATGAGGGCATGTATCTTTTCAATGACTTGCCCGCCAAGGCATTGCAGGACCGTTACGGGTTCGAGCCAACGGAGGATTGGGCGAACCACCTGAGGCTGAGTTCAGTTCGGTTCAACAGTGGCGGGTCTGGATCATTCATTTCGAGCAACGGTTTGGTTCTGACCAACCATCATGTGGCCAGTGACACGCTGCATAAGTTAAGCACATCGAAACGCAACCTGATTGATGACGGTTACTTGGCGAAATCGCTAGATCAGGAATTGAAGGCACCAGACCTTGAGTTGAATCAATTGGTATCGATCGAGGACGTGACAACGCGTGTCGAGCAGGCGGTAGATGCAACGGCAACGCCTGCTGAGTCAGCCAAGCAGCGTCGAGCGGTGATCGCAACGATTGAGAAAGAGTCTCTTGATGCGACCGGCTATCGTAGTGACGTCGTCACTTTGTTTGGTGGAGCCAAGTACCATTTATACCGGTACAAGAAATACACTGACGTGCGGTTGGTCTGGGCGCCTGAGACTGCCGCAGCGTTCTTTGGTGGCGATGCCGATAACTTTGAGTACCCGCGTTACAATCTCGACGCGACGATCATGCGGGTTTATGAAGATGGAAAACCGGCAGAAGTTAAGAACTTTTTGGAGTGGAACGCTGCTCCGCTAAAATCGGGCGAACTCGTTTTTGTAAGCGGCAACCCAGGACGCACACAACGTATTTTTACGGTTGCTGCCCTCAAGTATTTGCGTGATTCCAGAATCCCATACTTGCTGGATTACTTGCGTCGAAAAGAAATTTTGATGCAGCAATTCAGTTTGGAGGGAAAGGAAGCGTCTCGACGTGCTCGCGATGAGTTGTTCGGGATTCAAAATTCACGCAAAGCGTACACCGGGATGTTGGCGGGTTTGCAAAATCCACTGACTTTGCAAAACAAACAAGGCCGCGAAGATGCATTGCTGGCTGAGGTTGCAAATCACGCCACTGCAAGCGATCTGGCTGAGGCTTGGCCTGAAATCGCTGCAATTCAACAGGAGAAGGCAGAAATGCTCGGTAAGTCCGTTAGCTTTCGAAGCAGCCTGTTTGGATATGCTCTGCAACTGGTGCTGCTGGCAGCGGAGGACGAAAAGGCGAACGAGCTGCGGCTGCGTGGTTATACCGATGCGGCACGAGATTCATTGCTGCAATCTCTGCTGAGTACTGCTCCTGTTTATGATGATCTTGAGCAGGTGAAGCTGGCTGACGAATTGTCGCGTTTCATTGAGACACAAGGGGCTGATAACCCGCTCGTGGTTCAGGTTTTGGCGGGGAAAAGTCCTCGCGAGCGGGCGGCAGAATTAGTCAATGGAACCAAGCTGGGAACTGTGGCCGATCGAAAGAAATTGGTTGACGGTGGTAGCCGGGCGGTTTCTGCCAGTACCGATCCAATGATCGTCTTGGCTCGTGCGGTAGAAAGTGAGTATCGCCGCTTAAGAGCTGAAAATGAACGAATTGCTGAGAGCGAACGGCAGGCTTATGCACGAGTCAGTGAAGCCGTGACAGCAATCGAAGGAACCGGCGGTTATCCCGATGCCACCTTTACGCTGCGGTTGGCATTCGGGGAAGTTAAAGGTTATGTCGAAGATGGCAAGAAGATACCTGCAACCACCAATTTCGCAGGCGCATACAAGCACGCGCTGGATCATGCGGGGCAGCAAGATTTTGATCTGCCTAATTCGTGGCTCGCTGCTGAGTCAAAGGTAAAACTCAATACACAACTGAACTTTGTCTGCACGGCTGACATCATCGGTGGCAACAGCGGTTCGCCTGTGGTCAACCGCGATGGTGAATTGGTAGGATTGATCTTTGATGGAAATATCCAAAGTCTCACCAGCGATTACCTTTACAGTGACGAGCAGGGCCGTGCTGTGAGTGTTGCAGGTGTCGGTATCATTGAGGCTTTGCGAGCTATTTACGATGCCAATGGGTTGGCTGAGCAAATCGGCAAATGAGTGCTTGATACTCCTCGTCTGAAACTTCGGTTTAACTCGACTCTGTATTGTTGAACGTAACTTGCTTAGGAATTGACTACGTGGATGAACCAACAACTCAATCGCTGAGACAAAAGAAATGCTTGCCCTGCGAGGGCGGAGTTCCTGTGATTGAGGCTGAGCAGGCCGCAAAGTACATGAACACGGCACCCAGTTGGCAACTCTCTGATGATGCCAAGTGGGTGTCACGACAAGTCGTTTGCAAAAATTTCATCGAGGTGATGCGGTTGGTTAATCGGATCGCTGAACTTGCCGAGGCAGATGGGCATCACCCAGATCTGCATATCACCGGTTACCGAAATTTAAAGGTCGATTTGACCACGCATGCGATTGGCGGGCTCAGCGAGAATGATTTTATTTTGGCTGCGAAAATTGATCAGGTATTCGATTGATCAGTTGTTGAGGCGGAGCATGGGACGGTTTAACAGTGAAGTCGAAGATTTGAAATAGCGTCGATTCATACGTTAACAGACAGGCACAGCGTGGCACGGTTGTTCAGGCAGCCCTGAGGGAATGTTGACGGTGTAGCAAATTTGTTTCAGGGACGGGATGCATGGATGATATGTTGCGTGAGGAACCAGAGATTGGCTTTGGCGCCGATCCATTCAATCCGCACGAAGCACGTCCGCTCGAAGTGGTTGGTGGAGTGTGTGCTGATGAGTTGAAAAAACGGGTCATGGAATCGTGTCCCAAGGTGCCCGGCGTCTATGGAATGCTGGACCGCAAAGGCAGTTTGATCTACGTCGGTAAAAGTAAATCGTTACGATCTCGTTTGCTGAGCTATTTTGCTGCTTCGAATGCGCGTGAAAAGGGGGGACGGATCATTGAGAAGTCACGTGCAATTCAATGGGAAACTCAGCCGAGTGAATTTGCGGCCCTCGTTCGTGAACAACATCTGATTCGCAAATTTTCACCTCGGTGGAACGTTCAGGGTGTGCCCCACCGGCAACGCCCAGTCTATTTGTGTCTTGGTAGAAGCCCCGCGTTCTTTTTCCTCGCCGCAGTGCCACCACCCGATTGCATCGGAGTCGAAGGTCCGTTTTTTGGCGCGATGCGGATGCGCCGTGCCGTGGATTCACTTAATAAAGTGTTTCGTCTACGCGATTGTAGTGAGAAACAGCTCTTCCACTTTGCAGAGCAACTTCAGTTGTTTGATCTCGAACATCGGCCTGGCTGTCTGCGTCTTGAGGTGGGCACTTGTGTCGGTCCGTGTGCCGCTGCCTGCACGCGAAGCGAATATGAGCAACAAGTGAGTGCCGCGGAGAGCTTTTTGGATGGTTTCAACCATGAACCGTTGCTTGTCGTGCGAGAGCAGATGAACCAGGCGGTTGCCAACCGACAATATGAGCTCGCTGGCAGGGCTCACGAGACGATAAAAACACTCGAGTACCTGCACCGGAAGCTGTTGATGCTCGCTCGGGCACGCAGGCGGTACACGTTTATCTATGCTGCTCCGGGCTATGACGGCTGCGGGGCGTGGTATCTGATCCATTGTGGTGAGATAGCCGATGTGGTTGCGGCTCCCAGGAATCGGCGGGAGTACGACCTGCTGAGTGAAAGGATCGCTCATTGGGCATCTGTGACGTCTGAGAGATTGACAAGGGGGCATGGCCAGTATCCACATACCTTGCAATTAGTCGCCTCATGGTTTCGTAAACATCGTGACGAATTGGAGGCAACCTTCCCCACCTCTCAGCCCTTTCAAGACTCCCGAAAACGCAGACCGACAGGTCGAGGGGTTCCCAGCGTCCTACAGTGACAGAATCACTACAAAAAACCCTTTTCAAAGGTTGTCCAATGCGTTTCACGTCTTTCTCGTGTGCTGTGTTAGCACTTTCCTCCTTTGTGCCCGGATTCGCGGCTGCAGCGGACTGGAACCAATGGCGCGGACCCAACCGTGACAGTCAGTTGACACAAAGCGAGTGGCCTGATGCATTGAACGGTCGGATGGAACTGCTTTGGGAGAAACCACACGAGCCGAGCTATAGCGGCCCGATCACTCAGGATGGACTTGTATTCACGACGGAGACCATTGGAAAGAAGACCGAGAAGGTAACAGCCTACAATGTGAAGACTGGCGAGTTGGTTTGGGAAAAGGAATGGGCAGGCGCGATGGCTGTCCCTTTCTTCGCCGCATCCAACGGTGACTGGATTCGCTCAACACCGGCCGTCTCCGGTGACAAACTGCTGATCCTCGGCATGCGGGATGTGCTTGTTTGCCTCGATACCAAAACCGGTAACGAGAACTGGCGACTCGACTTCCCCTCGAAAACGGGTTCACCGCTACCAGCGTTCGGCGCAGTTTGCTCGCCACTGATCGACGGAGACGTGGCCTACGTCCAATCCGGTGGGGCACTCGTCAAGGTCTCCATGAATGACGGCAAGGTGCTGTGGTCTTCGTTAAAGGATAGCAAGGGGATGATGAGCAGTGGTTCGTTCTCGAGTCCTGTGATTGCAACTCTCGCAGGGCAGCGGCAATTGGTGGTGCAGACCCGCCAGGCACTTTGCGGAGTTGATTTGGAGTCTGGTAAAGTTCTGTGGCAGCAGCCGATTGAGTCTTTCCGCGGCATGAACATTCTTACGCCAGTCATCAAGGGCGATCGCATTTTCAACACTGCTCATAGCGGCAAGGCACAGCTGTTCGAAATCGCGAAAAGCGATGACGGCGAGTGGTCAGTTGACGAGATCTGGAGTCAGAAGAGTCAGGGATACATGTCTTCGCCCGTCCTGATTGGCGACACCATCTATCTGCACCAGAAAAACCAGCGTGCGACTGCACTTGGCACCGAGGATGGAGAGATTCGCTGGACAAGTTCTCCATTTGGAAAGTACTGGAGCATGGCCACCAACGGTCAGAAAATTCTGGCTCTGGACAACTCCGGTGAGTTGCTGCTCGTCACTCCGTCGAGCATCGCTCTGGAGATTGACGACCGAATGAAGGTCGCAGATAACTCTTGGGCACACATTGCGATTCAAGACGACCTTGTGATCGTTCGCGACCTGAAGGCACTCAAAGTTTATCAGTGGAAGTAGGGCGTTTTAGCCAACCTCATTCGCACGAGTTCCAACTGCCAGCATTCCTGCTGGCAGTGTTTTTGTGAGTCTACTGTGCAATGATTGGCGACACTCACCTACATCACACTCGGCCAGAGTGTGATGGTTGCCTAAGAGCCATATACAGGCTGAATGTTGGGGCCGTCGTGAGCGGTCACTCGGTAGCCAGTGAACTCGACGGATAACCAGTCGAGCCGGCAACGGCTTAAAATCTGACTGTGGCACCTGTGATATTCACGACCGCCTACACCCGCCTCGATCATAATCTGAAGCCGCTCATCGATGCCCCACAGGCCACCAAAGAGCAGATTCCATGGGTTTGGTTCGTACTGTTCAACCTCGACGGCGATTGGTCCCAGGAGAGGCTGATCCAGTAAGACTTCCACGGTCTGTTTGGTGTCTTGATACATTGCACCAACGTGGATTTCACCTTTGAAGTATTCGCGGTTGATAATTGCACCGAATCGTGGTGTGATGACCAAAGCAAACAGCGAGTTATCGAGCTGGTTGAAATCAGTGTGTGAGTAATTGACATCGAGTGCGGCGAAATAGTCTTTTGTGCCTATTGCTGCTGTGGCTCCACCGCCATATGTGAATCCGTTCAGTTCAAAGTTGATCGGGATTTGCAGGTCGGGGGAACTCGCCAAGGGAAAGTCTTGAACATCGAGTACCAAGCTGCCATACGAGTGGGTGTGTCCGGCAAGTCCGTAAACATTCAAGCACGGGAGCACCCAAAGATCGGCTCTCGCGATCTGATTTTCTGCGTTGGAAACAAACGGCTTGACGGTTGCTCGCTCGATTTTTGCTAGAGGCAAACTGCCAAGTCCGATACGAACCTCGCTGACGGCCACGTTTCGTTTCATGAAGGTGGCAACCAGGCTGGTTCCAAGTGGCAAGGGCAGCGTAACGCCGCGGTCATCAGCCATGCTTGAGAGCAAGGGAAGCCCGATATCTGTTCGCGGCAAGCAATGGTCCAAACAGCTTCCACCGTCATACCATTGCAGGCAGCAGCATTTGCGGAGGCCTGGGACCCTTGAATTGAAAATCGCGTCGCAGCATTCACCGTCGCAGTTGATCTCATCGCAGCAATTTATGTCACAGCAATTTATGTCACAGCAATTTATGTCACAGCAATTTATGTCACAGCAATTTATGTCACATTGCGTGTGGTGAGAGACAGACGCAACGAGTGTTCCTTGGGCTGCCGTGGATGAGGGAGACCCACTCGCTGATGTCGTAGGTGGACCCAAACGTGCATGCCATTTTGCGAACAGTGACTCAGCAGCAGTCGCTTGGCAGTTGACTGTAATTCCGAGAAAAAGTAAAAAAATAAAAGAAGACAACGCAGCGTTTTTCACGTGACAGATCCATGGTACGGAACAGCTAGACAACCATGTATCGTGATTGTCGCGTGGGCTGCGAATGCGTTTGCCATCGCGGATATAAAAAGTTAGCGGCACCGACGAATAAATTGTTAACCTGTGACGATTCCGTTCCTGTTGCTAACATGGGTAGAGTGTTCGCTTAAGGCTACCGGCTGGTGGGGACAAACGGTGGAGCTTCATATGTTTCACGCAGTCGATTGAACTCGGTGGTCAATGCACTGCGGATTGCTTGGTAGTCCTTTTCATCGTGAACGCTTTTGAGCTCATCGGGATCAATTTCCAGATCATAGAGATTCCATTGGTCGCTTTTGGGAAAGTAAATCAGTTTGTGGTTTTGAGTTCTGACGCCAAAGTGCTGCGGGACGGCATGTTCGCCGAGTTCATAGTAGGCATAGTAAAGCGAGTCTCGCCATTTGGCCGGTTTTTCTCCGAATAGTGGTAGCAACGATCTGCCTTGCACTGCGTCCGGCGTTTCTAGCCCAGCAATGTCGAGAAACGTGGGAGCGTAGTCAATGTTCTGGATCAGTTGTGCTGGGCGTGACCCAGCTTTCACTTGACCCGGCCAACGCAGCAAAAACGGCATACGAAATGACTCTTCAAACATCCAGCGTTTGTCGTACCAGCCATGTTCACCGAGAAAGAAGCCTTGATCGGATGAATAGATCACGATTGTATTGTCGGCTAAGTCGTTGTCATCAAGGTAATCAAGCATCTGTCCAACACTCTCGTCTACGGCTTTGACAGTACTGAGATAGTTACGCATGTACCGGCGGTACTTCCAGCGAACGATATCCTTCTGGGTAAGTTTGCCCGAGGAAAACTCTTTCAGAAACTGTTGGTTGCGGGGAGAGAAGTGCGCGTCCCATTCCTTCTTTTGAGCAGGCGTCATGCGGTTGTATTCGGGTGTACCGTAACGATCAGGCTTGGGAAGTTTGACATCCCCTCGTTCATTCTTGCGAATTTTGGCGTCGTATGCCCAGTCAAAATGGCGATCAATTTCCATCTCGTTGTTTGCCAGCGAAGCATGTCGATTGTAATAGTTATCGAATAGCGTCTTCGGCTCTGGAATCTCTAAATCATCGAAAGATCCCAGGTGACGCATTGCCGGAGAGAAGGTGCGATGAGGTGCTTTGTGCTGACACATCAGGAAAAACGGTTTCGTTTTGTCACGACCATCCAGCCAGTCAATTGCCTTTTCGGTGGTGAGGTCGGTTGCATAGCCTTCGAAACGTTGCTTGCTACCATCCATCTGGATGAAAACTGGATTGTAATAATTGCCTTGCCCGGGGAAAATTTCCCAATGGTCAAAGCCAACTGGATTGGTTTTTAAGTGCCACTTCCCGATGACAGCGGTGTTGTAACCACCCTGTTGAAGCGATTTAGCCACGGTCCATTGGTCGGGATCGAAAGTGTTTCCATTTCGCATGAACCCATTTTTATGGCTGTGTTTTCCTGTGAGAATTGTGGCGCGAGATGGCCCGCAGATTGAGTTGGCGCAGAAGGAGTTCGTGAAGACCGCACCCTGTTCCGCGATTCGATCAATGTTTGGGGTGGGAGCTACCTCGGCAAGTGGTCCACCGTAAGCCGAAATCGACTTGATTGCGTGATCATCCGAAAACAGAAATAAGATGTTCGGACGTTCAGCTGAAACGCCGCTGCATACCAGCAATGCAAAGATTGGGAGTGTCAGGGCGGGACGCGTTAGGCGAGAAGAAAAGAGATTCACAGCGGTGACTCGTTGGCTATCTGTTGTCGAAGTCTGGGCATGGCGGAGTGTTGCAACATGAGACGAAATGCGTTGCATGCGCTCATTTCACTTGCTGAAACGATAACACGCCGACGTTGGCGATGACAGTCGCGGACCAATGCCTGAACGATCAAATCTCGCGTCGAGCTTTCACCCTTGGTGGACTCCATTGGATATCATAGCCACTGGGTCACGTGATCTTGGATATTCTATTACAGACTGACTGGACTTGCGAAGTTGGTGTGGAGGTTGTGAGAGATCGCGGATTCGCAAAATGCCGTGGGAATTCCCGATGCCCACATTACTGGTGGTTTAGCCAACCTATGCGGTTGAATGTCCATTGCTCATCTGGATGGTCGTGCCACAGTGCCCGTTCTGTTTGCTGCTGGTTTTGTTCGCAGCGATGATCGATGATTGTTTGTTTGCGTTGTCTTTGAGGAGACTTTCGATGAAGACGAGACTCATGCCTGTGATGAATTGGATGAAAGGTTTTCCGTCAAATCAGGCGGCGATTTCTTTTTCGGTCGTGATTGCGCTGACCATGAATTCGCGGGCATGTGTGGCGGAAACGCTCCGCGTTCCTGAGCAATACCGATCAATTCAAGCTGCCATTGATCAAGCGAAACCCGGTGACTCAGTTGCCGTCAATAGCGGAACCTACATGGAACGTCTCACGCTGACTGACGGCGTGACCGTTCGAAGTGTTGGGAACGATGAGCAGGGGGAACTTGGGCTCAAGCGTGCTGAGCAAACCATCATTGATGGTAGCAGCAGCTCAAGTAATGAACCCGGGGTGCAGATGGCCCGTGGAAGT
>Ga0315331_10002466_pt1 | contig 14046 bp, 11 predicted proteins | sample M160m34915metaG_FD_203456 | JGI IMG/M metagenome (GOLD analysis project Ga0315331, IMG submission 203456) | Ammonia-oxidizing marine archaeal communities from Monterey Bay, California, United States - M1 60m 34915 | ecosystem: Environmental > Aquatic > Marine > Intertidal zone | place: USA...
CGTTGGCTGGTTTGAGCTTGCCGGAAGTATTTGACCAGACAAGCTACGCTGCTCGGTTGGGGAAAAAGCCATCCGCTTTGAAAATTGTGGACATCGAACGCCAAACGGTACGGCTACCCTTTAGAGCGGCACCACAGCGTGCTATGGATCGAGAAATTCCCCATTGGCGTTGGGCGGAGTTGGTGAAAGTCACATTATCCGGTGGCGTCGAAGGGGTAGGCGAAGGTTTGTTGTATTATTCTTGGGGCGTCACTTCCGATGAAAACGTCAAATATGCGATCGGGCGAAATGCCGCTGAATTGATGTGGAATGATGACCTCGGCGCAGCACTGCAGATGGCGTTGTTTGATGCGGTCGGTAAGGCGGGGGATGTTCCAGCGCATCGATTGTTGGGTAATCAACTGTATGACACGACCCCTTTGTCATGGTGGAATATCGATATGCCGACTAAGGATATGTTGAGCGAATGCCAAACAGCCCAGCGACTGGGCTACAAAGCGTACAAGACGAAAGGCCGTCCATGGTACGACTTGTGGGATCAAACAGAAACGTGCGCAGCAGCGATGCCGGAAGATTTCAAAATTGACATGGATTTCAATGAAACGTTGCTGACAGCGAAACAGGCTATTCCAATTCTGCAGTGGATGGACCAGTTTCCCCAGATCGATATTTACGAGTCACCTATTCCTCAGGCGGATGCGTTAGGGAATGCGGAGATAACCAAAGCCGTCCGAGCGGGTGTTTCGTTGCACTATGGTACGCCGCCGGCAAAAGATGTTATCAAGCTGAATGTTTGTGATGGATTTGTGATTGGTGGTGGTGCAACGCGGCTCATGACACAGGCGCATGTAGCGGAAACAGCAGATATGCGATTTTGGTTGCAGTTAGTAGGCACTGGAGTGACAGCAGCCTTTAGTTTGCACTTCGGCGCTGTCTGTAAAGCGGCAACTTGGCCAGCAGTAAATTGTCACCAGTTGTATGTGCACGACTTGTTGAAGCGTCCCATCAAAGTCAAGAACGGGTACGCTGATGTACCAGACAAACCAGGGCTTGGCATCGAGATCGATTGGGATGCGGTTATGAAATATAGCGTCGAAAAACCTTCGGCGCGGCCTGACCCCAGACGTATGATCGAGACGACTTGGCCGGATGGGCGTCGCATGATGACGGCCAACGATGGGACCGTAAATTTTATGCTTAACCCTGCACGTTCACCGGGTAACATGCCATTTTTCGAAAAGGGCGTCGATTCGCGGTTGTTACCTGATGATGGCTCTGAGCAATGGGACCAGTGGTACCAACAAAGCCGTAAGCAAGGGCCTACAATGGTCGAGCAGTAAAGGTTTTTGAATAAAAACGCCCGCGAATTCTCAAAAATGTGGCCATTGAGCCATTCCCGGCATTCTTAAATCACTTCATCCTCTACGGGGGTTTCAAGGGTACCGATGCCACTGATGTGAGCGTGTAATACATCACCAGCTTTGAGGAATGTATTTGTGGTTTTGCCAACACCAGCTGGCGTGCCCGTAGAGATAATGTCTCCAGGTTCGAGTGTCATGGAGCGTGATAGGAATTCAATCACGGCTGCTATGGGAAACACCTGTAACGCTGTAGTACTGTCCTGACGCAATTCACCGTTGAGCGATAATTTAAGGTCGAGCGTTTGGGGATCGGGTATCGATGCTGGTGTGGCGACACAAGGACCGCAGGGACACGAACTGTCGTGCCATTTACCATGCATCCAATCGAAGAACCCATCACGGGATCGTTCCTTACGCTGTGGAAAGGGGTGGTAACCACGGTCTGAGATATCGTTGACGATAGTATAGCCAGCGACATAATTAAGCGCATCCGCTTCGCAAATGTGTTTTCCGCGGCGGCCCATAACAACGGCCAATTCGAGTTCCCAGTCGAAGTTGTCGGGGCTGGATGACGCGATTTGAATCGCGGTGTTTGGATCCGTAAGTGTGGTCGATGCAGGTTTCATAAAAACATACGGAAATGTTTCCTCACGTTCGATCGGATCGCCGCCTCCCTCTTGGACGTGTGCGGAGTAGTTGCCGGCGAGAAGTAATAATTTATTGGGGCGCGGAATCGGTACGAGCAGCTGAATGTCTTGGCACTCAGTTTTTAGTGAATCAATTTCATGTGGGTTATCGCATAACCATTGCCAAATCGCCTCTGCTGACGAAAGATGTTCGCCCTCCGGAGGCAGTAGATCTAACATACACGTGACTTGCCCGAGCTGCGTGGCATCCACGGTTACGGCTGCCCCACGGGTCGCCACGCAATAAGCGGTTGCTGCCGTTGCGAGGTTGACGACGTATTGGTCAAAGTAAAAACCAAATTTTATAATATTACTTTGTTGGTACCGGCTGATTCTCATGTTGGGGAATCCTTTGGTCTGGTGGTTAGGGAAAGCAGTAAGTTTCGCTGATTAGAGCTGTGAAGTTAATTAGCAATCGATGCGGCGACCTTCGTTTGAGGCGGTGATAATATTTTCGATCAGTCGAACCGTGTCGACCATTGATTGTGTGGTATTGCGGCATGAGGCGACCTCACCGCGGATTAGTGCATACCAATCTCGGAGCAATGCTATACCGTTAGCGCCACCGTAGCCATGCGTGTCGTCGGCAGGGGCAATGAATTCATCTTCCATCGCATACCATTGAGGCTGGGGTCCATGGATTTCTAGAACTCCGCCCGTATTCTCTTTTCGCGGATCCCAGTGTACCCAGCGTTCGCTTCCACGGAGTGTCCAATACATTTCCCCCGCCCAACGTGGAACCCAGTACCCACCGGTAATGGTGGCAAGAGCGCCATGTTGCATATCAAGCAGCGCGGTTCCACCGTCTTCAACAGTCGTGGGAATATCACCAAAAACGCCTACGCGAGCGGTAATTGCTTTGACGCTTTGGTCGGTGACATATAATAATAAGTCGAGATGATGGCAAGCAAGCCAACTGAAGAAACCGGCATAGCTAGCGGTTTTATCAAAAAGATAATGATCGCGACCTCGGCGATTGACGTCACTAGTGACATACTTGGATTCAATGCTTATGAGCTTTCCGAACTGACCATCGACAACCATTTGCCGTAGTCGATTAGCGCATTGGTCATAACGAAACATGTAACCACTCTGAAAGGCAACTCCGGCTTGGTCAATAGCATGTTGGATCTGTTCAGCGTCTGCGATTCGACCGGCGCCAGGTTTTTCTAATAGAATGTGTTTTCCGGCGTCGGCGAGTTGTTGTACGACCGCGACGGTTTCGTCGTTTGGCAGACAGATGACTGCTGCATCGAATTGCTCGTTGGCGATGAGCTCAGTGGTTGAAGCATAGCGTGGCAGGTCAACATAGCATTGCTGTAAACTGGCGGTCGTTGCACCGTACATTGGCACGAGGCTGGTAATGGTTGCCTCTGCAGTGACATTGGCGATTAGGTCACGCCAGCCAGCACCGTGTGGATTGTCCACTCCGATAAAAGCTAATTTCAGTGGTTGCGTCATGATGTGTATTAGTGGATTAACTGTTGGAAAACGAACAGTTTTCACTATAACATAAAAACATTTGAAAAACGGGATCACCGCTACCTATGCATTAACGTGTAGTTCCATTCAGCTCCTTAATATTTTTTTATACTGCTGGGTTGAATTGTGATTGGTAGTCCACACACCGAGCGTTCCATGGCGACTGCCCGAAGTTAAACTCTTCTGTTAAAATTACGTATTATGAATGCGCCAAATTGTTTACCCGTTGTTGAAGAATTGTTGCCGACAGCGGATGTTGAATCCGTGTTTCTGCAATTATCAAAACAACCTCATTGCCTATTCCTTGATAGTGCGATGCAACAAGATGACCTAGGGCGTTATTCTTTCATTGCAGCGGATCCGTTTGATTATCTGGAGCTTGCTAGCCATACAGAGAATGAGCTTGATGTGCTGCAGCAACAGTGGAATATGCTGCTGCAAGGGATTGAAATACAAACCATGGAAGAGTTGCCACCATTTCAAGGTGGCGTGGCGGGCATGTTTAGCTATGATATCGGAGCTAGCCTCGAAAATATTCCAGCACCCCGCTGCAATGAATTTCAAGTTCCTTCGTTGGCGGTTGGTTTTTATGACACCGTGATTGCATTTGACCATCATCAAAATCGTGCGTGGATTATTTCACAAGGTTTACCAGAAAAAGATCCTACCGCTCGTACCGCTCGTGCTATTGCACGCATTGCACAATTTCGCGGTTGGATTAGTGAACAAACTCCCCCCCCGCAGAAAATACCAACTGGGGGGATCGATAAAACCACACTTGCAACTCAGTTTTCCGTTTCTGCAAAAGGCGCGTCAGTTGGTCGATTGACCAGTAATATGTCTGCTGAGGAATATCTTGAGATAGCGCAAAAAGCGGTCGATTACATCCGCGCCGGAGATGTTTTCCAAGTTAATTTGAGCCAGCGGCTTTTACATCGGGCGACCATCGATGCGGTCAGTTTGTATCAGCGTCTACGACAGCGGAATGCGGCGACATTTGCGGGCTATTTTGCTATGAACGAGTTTGAGATTGTTAGTGCATCACCAGAGCGGTTTCTACAAGTCAGGCGCGGTGTTGTGGAAGCGCGACCAATCAAAGGGACACGCGCAAGGATCGCTATGCCCGAAGCCGACCTTTACGCTGCCGCGGATTTGCAACAGAGTGAGAAAGACCGAGCTGAAAATGTGATGATTGTGGATTTGTTGCGTAATGACATTTCACGCGTCTGTGATTCTGATAGTGTGTTTGTAACAGATCTCTGTCGATTGGAAGTATATGAAACGGTTCAGCATTTGGTTAGTGTTGTTCAGGGGCGATTGCGACGGGACACCAACGTATTTGATCTTTTGCGAGCGACCTTTCCAGGTGGTTCCATTACCGGTGCCCCCAAGGTGCGAGCGATGGAATTAATCGCTGAGTTGGAGCCGACAGCACGTGGACCCTATTGTGGTAGCTTAGGGTACATTGGATTCAATGGAGACATGGACCTTAGTATCCTTATACGTACGATTACAGCAGGTAAAGGTTGGTGGCAGTTTCCTGTGGGAGGCGGAATCGTCGCGCAATCAAACCCGAAACGTGAATATGCGGAAACGTGGGAAAAAGCAGCGGGTATGTTGCGAGCCCTAGAATAGGTAATAATAAAAGCGATATGATTCTGCTCATCGATAATTATGATAGTTTTGTTCATAACCTCGCTCGGTATTTCCAGCGACTAGGACAACAGACGGTCGTTCTGCGCAATGATGCGATAACAATCGATGAAATCCGCGCACTCAAACCAACGGCAATTGTCCTTTCACCAGGTCCCTGTGTTCCCGATACAGCGGGCATTAGTCTCGACGTAGTTGCGGCTTTAGCCGGCGAATTTCCAATTTTAGGGATATGCCTCGGGCACCAAGTCATCGGCCAAGCGTTTGGTGGTGATGTGATCTTAGGGAACGAACCTGTACATGGTCGTACCAGTTGCGTGGAACATGATGGTCGGGGTGTTTTCGTAAACGTGCCACAAGAGTTCGTCGCTTGCCGTTATCATTCGCTCGTATTGGACCGCGAGACCTTGCCTGATACATTGGAAGTAACCGCACAGTTGGCGGATGAAACGTTGATGGCGATCCGACATCGTGAGCATTGTGTCGTGGGGTTGCAGTTTCATCCAGAATCGGTGTTAACCAATAGCGGATATTTGTTACTAGCTAATTTCCTAGTGATGGCGGGTGTGGATGTACCAGAGAATAATTTGACTGTCGATAGCGAACGGCAACCAGATGTTGCTCAAACGTCGGATGAAACGGATCGAGTCATTACATTTTAAGATGTTACCGAAACGAATAAACGTTGAACAATGAAATGGTATTTTCGATATGATTCTTGAAGGCATTGTTACGACACGCAACGCAGATGGCACAGTCAATGTGTCACCAATGGGCCCTGAAATTACTAACGACGCTGGTGTTAATCAGTTTGTACTCAAACCTTTTAATACATCACAGACCTATCAAAATTTAAAACGCAGGGGAGTGGGCGCGTTACATATTACGGATGACGTGTTGCTAATCGCCCGCGCGGCCATCCATCAATTAACGGATGCCCCCACGATTGACGAGAGTTGTGGCAAGCATCGCTTGGTGCTTGGGAATGCATGCAGGTGGTTTGAATTTGAAGTCGTGGAGTTGAACGACGATCAACCGCGGACACAGATCCGATGCAAGACCACCGCGCAGGGAGAATTGCGACCGTTCTGGGGATTTAATCGCGCAAAACATGCCGTCCTTGAAGCAGCCATCCTTGCGACTCGTGTCGGGATTTTGAAGCGGCAAGAAATTGATCAACAGATGCAACAGCTAGAAATCATTGTGGGGAAAACCGCGGGTAAACAAGAGTTCGCAGCATTTGATTTGATTCAACGATTTTTGGCGGCTACGAATTAACAGGATCTGCGTTTGTTGAGATTAAAATCGATCAATTAGTTTTTTTGCGTGTGAGGCGATGGCTGGTTTCTTCTTGGGTCAAGTAACCCCAGTCTAGTGCCTGATCTTGGGTGTATTGTTTGTCTAACGTTAGCGCGGTTAGCGCCTTAGCCATTTCAAAGCCTAGATAGAAACTGTGTGCTGCATCTAGATTCGTAGGCATCGTGTCTTGTCCTTGGCCACTAAGTAATTGCTCAAAAATTACAAACGGATCGCTATCGGATAAGTGCAGGTGTCGACTGACGAGGTGAATCTCATCACGTTCCGCAAAAATACGATAGTTATTATCTTTTAAGTCTGCCGCCATTCGTTCTAGTTCTTCGTTTCCGAAGATCATTAGTTCTTCGTCGCGTAAAGTGACTAAATCACGTGCGATGTGTTTTGGAGGGACTTGTTGTTCGATGGCATAATATACCAGTTGCCTTGCAATAGCGCATTCGTGGACACTTGTGCGGGACCAATTGATTACCTGCGTTGTTAAAACACTATGGATCGCTAATTCTTGGCAAATGCCCAGCAACAGCAGATTAACACCGGCGCTGTCGCAATCGGTTAGTTCGGTAAGATTACCGATTCCCATCATCATTTCAGCGTCTGGGTATCGTTGCCGTACATCCAGATAGCGTGAAAGGCTTTGAGTAAATCCGCAGCCGATCGGTTCGAGGATCGGATCAATCCGCAGTGAAATATTGTTAACGGCTAAGAATTCAATCGTGTCGTCGAGCCCACTAAGCGCCGCTGGATTATCCGGAATGGCAATAACGGTCGCGTCCCAATCAACAGCTGCGTCCCGATTACTACTGTTGACGCTCAACACCAATTCAGCGCCCGCATCAACAGCCGCAGTAATCTCTGATGCATTAAGGCTATCAATAGAAACACGTAGACCTTCTGCTCGCAGCGCCTTCACGCAGTCACTTACCCCTGACCAAGTGTTGCCAGGGTCACAGCCAATATCGATAATATCAGCACCGTCATTGGCAAGCTGTTTGGCCGTTGTAATGATTTCCGGCAGTGGCAAACGTGGGGCATGATTGATTTCAGCGATGATCTCGATGTTGGACTCGCCATAATTATGTGGCGGTTGGTAGCCAAGACCAAAGTGTTGACGAAGTTTACGTAAATCTCGAGGCCCCACTTCTATTGGGCAGGGCAGTATGGCTATTAGTGGTGACAGGTCTCCTTGGCAATACCCTGGGATGATGACGAGATCTGTCTTCGGAGGAATTGTTAGTTTCTTAGCGATCCAAGTGGGTGTCATGAGTGCGGCAACGGTTATGGGTAGCACAGCGACTTCGTAGTCGATGTCCACCTCTGACGCCAGTGTTTTTAATTCGTTTTCGAGTGCGTGTTGCGCCAGACGTCCCGTTACAAATAGGATGCGTTTGCCCGTTAGTGGTTCGTTATTCGCCATCATATTGTTCGTCTAGGTGCGGGGTTGGTTCTCGATGCTCATGGCTCAAGCCACCGTTGATAGAAATGGTTTGCCCAGTAATGAAACTTGATGCGGGTGCAGCGAGATGGACGGCGACATGGGCTACGTCCTGAGGTGTGCCCCACCGACCCATAAGTGATTCCTTCTTTGCCCGTTTGTCCCATTGAGCAGATGCTGAGTTTCCCCACGCTGTTTGGATCCAACCAGGTGCTAGGCAATTAACGCGGACATAAGGCGCTAATTCACGAGCGAGGCTATGCGAAAAACCGATGACGGCCGATTTGGTTGAACCGAACAGTTGACCGCTGTCACCACTTTGGCCGACCGTCGCTTGATCCCAACCCATATTTAAGATGACCGCATTGGCCTGTTTCCCCAGATTCCTCATCGGCTGGCTTAATTTTCGGCAGATCCCTATTGTAGCTTGGACGTCGAGCTCCCACAGGGCGGCAAGTTTTTGTTCGAAAGACCAGTCAGCAGCGGCGCCCGTGAGTACATCGCGACCAGCATTATTAACCCAGATGTTGATCTTTTCATCGGCTTGGAATGCTTGCTCGACCAGTGATGCTTGAGCTGCGGTTGATGTCAGATCTGCATAAAGCAATGTGACTTCGCGTCCGTAATCGCGAATCTTAGCAGCTGTTGCTTCGAGGCCGGCGTGATTAGTATTGGCATGGATGATCAGGTCAGCGCCCTGTTGAGCAAACGAGGTGGCGATGGCGCTACCGATTCCCGAAGAAGCACCCGTGACGACGGCCGTTTGGTTTGCTAAAGGTAGTGAGTCATCAGCCATAGATATTATTTGTTGCTCCATGGGGTACAGTGGTTAGGATTTTTCGGTGGAGACGAGATTGCGAAACCACAGGAGTTCATCGGCAATGCCTTGTGCTAAATCTGATCGTTGCAGATGATCGGGAAGCACATTCCACGCGTACGTTTCAATTTCGAAATGCTCTATACTTGGCATCGACTTGCAGATTTCCATGCATTCTAAAATATCGAGTTGTGATGTGCTGAGTAGCCCTAATGATTCTAAGAAAATGGGGACATGGAAATGAACACTCCAAGTGCTCAGGAGCGACTGGGGATTAGTGACTGTTGCCAGTGCCTCAGACAAGTCTTGATAAAAGTGGATAGTTTGGTTGGATTTTCGGATACAAGTTTGGTGGAGATAACGCGGTTCATCGAAGCTGGCAAGTTGCTCAAAAGCTGTGGTCCGATCGCTCGCAGCAAGTTGTTCAAAATTAACTTGGACTGCGGAGGACACTTGGATCTTACCGACTTGGATTCCTAGTGCTTGATACTGCCGCAGTACATCTGCTTGTGACTCGAACATTACAGCACTATGACAAACGTCGTGACAGACTCGAATGTGGTGAAGGATTTTGTCTGCAGATCCGCGGGGCAGCAAGCGGTTTTGGAAGAGGTCAATCATGTCAGCGGCGACGTCGAGTGTGCAACCGGGTTCCGGTTCAATGCAAATGTGGATCGTCCGGCCAGTCGTTTGTTGTAATTCATGTAGGAAATCCGCAAGTTCAATAAGTTGCCGAACCGTTGAATCCCACTGCAACGCGGTGAGTGATTGTTTTCCCCAAGCGATAGGCAAAGTCGAGATGCTACCAGTTTTTCCCGCTGGGAGAATCGCATCGAGAATCGTTGCTAGATTTTTGGTGTATTGGAGCCGGTCGAGGTCATGCCATGTTGGTTTGTAGACGTCGTGTTTGACGATTTCATTATGAAAATTTCCATAGGGAAATCCGTTGAGCGTAAAGGGTACGAGTCCCTGATCGGCGAGCCAATCTCGAAAAACAGTAGTTTCTTTAGAGTCAAGTAACTGTTGGGCGGCCGGTGCAGCGAGCCATAGACCGATCCCCATGGGATCATGCGGCGAGACGAGTTGCTTGACACGCGCAGCGTATTTGGAGAGGTTCGCTTGAGTTGCTTCAAGATCTACCCCGGCATGTACGTTGGTACAGTATCCAATCTCCAAAATATATTCCTTGTTGCCGTAAATAATGTGATCACGTTGTAACGATTATTAACTGATTAAGTCTTTCATTTCGCGTACTGCCTGCCGTAGACCAACAAACACAGCGCGGGCAACGATGGAATGCCCAATGTTCAGTTCTAACATGCTATCGAGTTGTGCGACTGGTAGCACGTTTTGATAATTTAAGCCGTGCCCAGCATGCAGGTTAATACCGGATTCGGTGATGAGTTTTCCAGCAGTTGCCAGCTGCGCAAGGCACAGTATTTGTTCTTCGCCTTTGTGTAAAGCATACTGGCCGGTGTGTAGTTCCACTGCTTGGACTCTCATCTTGGCCGCCGCTTCGATTTGTGGTGGATCTGGATCGAGAAATAGGGCAACGCTGATACCAGCATCTTGTAATCGGGAAACAATTGGTTTAATGGCTTCGAAATGTGTGATAATGTCGAGACCGCCTTCGGTGGTGACTTCTTCGCGTTTTTCTGGAACCAGCGTTACTTGATCCGGTGTTATTTCGCATGCAAGGTCAACGATATCGGGGGCCGTAGCCATTTCGAGGTTGAGCTTGATGTTAACCGAATCACTGAGCAAGTGGACATCGCGGTCGATGATGTGTCGCCGGTCTTCTCGCAGATGGATGGTGATGCAGTCGGCGCCACCGAGTTCAGCGAACGCTGCAGCCCATACCGGATCGGGTTCGTGCGTTTTTCTCGCTTGACGAATAGTCGCCACGTGATCGATGTTGATACCTAGTTCGACCATGTTGAAAATGTCTGCTTTCGTAAATGTATAAGTGTTTACAGAGTTGCCCCGTCAAAGATATTGTAAGGTGCGGACTGCTGATCGGTAAGAATGTCATTAGAAAAATGACAGCGAATCAACAGCATTTAGGAGATGTCGGCGCCTTGATTGTCGGCACGGACGATTTCGACGCATAACGTTTGGCCAGAATTATCACTTCCCATGGAATTTTTAAATCGCTGGGCGTCTGTTTCAGTTTCGAATAAGCAAAACAATGTTGGTCCCCAACTGCTCTGTCCAATTCCGTGAGCACCGAGTTCTTTTAGCCACTCCACGCGGCGATTTAACAACCGTCCATTATAGGGTCCACCTTGAATCGACGAAAAACAACTACCCGCTATGCGACCATAGTTTTCGATTGCATCCGCGGCCATTATAAAATTACCTGCCGTGATACCTGGTAGTAAGCCGGATTCCAGTTCCGTAATAAGTTGGTCAGTAGTTCGTTGAGCTACGGGTGGGATATCGCCGAAGACACGCGTTTCTTGTTCACCACTTAGCCCTTGTTCGTTTTCGGGGCGTATCAACATAATTCGCCATGCATCGGGGAAGTCGAGTCGACACTCGAGAGGGGAGATGCGTTCACTTGAAAGACGCCCGCGTTCTACGATTAATCCACCGAATTCAAATCCGTAAGTTCCGACAGCACTGCGGGATGCGCGATTTACAACGAAGGCACGTTCCATCGCACCAAAGCCCTCGCCGGTAAGGAAGGCTTGTAGTATTTCTGCGGTGGAAAGTCCAAGCTGTGTACCAAGGCCGAGGCCGACGTGTTGCTCTGGGGCATTGGTGACCGTGAGTAAGCACTTGGGTAAAGCGTCGACTTGTGTATAAAGCTGCCACTGCTGGGCAAAATCAAGTAGTCGTTCAGCGTAGGGACCTTGTGTGGCGAACTTGTCTGCAGGAGTTGCTGTGATTTCCACGCGTGGTTCTTTGAGCATCAAACCCACGCCGCCGAAATTACGACCTTCTTGATTTCCGAAAGAGAGTAGTCCGAAGTGCAGTCGCGAGGGAGCACTGACATGGATAGCTTTGGTGGTGTGCGATTGCAGGTGTGATTCAGTCATCAGGTGTTCAGTGAAAAGTGGGAGGCATTATTGTTTGCGTTGCATCTTAGCCCAGGTATCGCGCAATGTGACGCTGCGATTGAACACAAGGTGCTCTGGGGTCGAGTCTTTGCTATCCACGCAGAAATATCCAAGGCGCTCGAATTGGTAAAGTTCACCGATGGCAACATCTCCGAGGGAGGGTTCAAGCTTGCAATTAGTAAGAACTTCTAACGAGTTTTCGTTGAGGTTATCCAGATAGCTAGTATCATTTGGCGCCGAGGGTGCCGCGTTGGCTTCGTCGGCACTGCCGGTATCAAATGGATCCGCCGTTTTGAAGAGATGATCGTAGAGACGCACTTCGGCTGTAATTGCAGTCGCTGCGGCCACCCAGTGAATGGTTCCGCGCACCTTTCGGCCGTCAGGTGCTTGACCGCCTAGTGTTTCGGGGTCGTAGGTACAACGTAGTTCGACAACTTCGCCAGCTTCATTTTTAATGACGTCTTTGCAGGTAATGAAATAACTGTATCGTAGGCGGACTTCTCGACCAGGGCCGAGTCGGAAGAACTTTTTAGGTGGGTCTTCCATGAAATCTGATTGCTCGATGTAAAGCTCGCGGGCAAATGGGACTTGTCGTTTGCCGGCATTTTCATCTTCGGGATTGTTGATGGCGTCAAGCTGTTCGACTTGATCTTCAGGGTAGTTTTCAATGACGACTTTCAGGGGGCGCAGTACACCAGCCCGGCGATTGGCTCGTTGATTGAGGTCAGCACGTAGCGAATCTTCGAGCCAAGCCATGTCGTGCAGACTGTTTTGTTTGGTGACGCCAATGCGTGCGCAGAAATTTCGAATAGACTCGGGAGTGTAACCTCGTCGGCGTAAACCGGAAATAGTGGGCATGCGGGGGTCGTCCCAACCAGAAACATGATTGTCTTGAACGAGTTCGAGTAATTTGCGTTTGCTCATCATTGTGTGAGTGATGTTTAGTCGAGCGAATTCAATTTGACGAGAACGGAAGATGTCCAATGTTTCCAGAAACCAATCGTAGAGCGGACGGTGATGTTCAAACTCGAGCGTGCAAATAGAGTGTGTGATTTTTTCGATGGAATCGCTGATGCCATGGGCATAGTCGTACATGGGGTAAATGCACCAATCGTTGCCTGTGCGGTGATGTTCGATCTTACGGATGCGGTAGATCGTGGGGTCACGCATGTTCATATTGGGTGAAGCCATGTCGATTTTAACACGTAATGTGTGCTCGCCCTCAGCAAACTCACCAGCTTTCATGCGGCGAAAAAGATCGAGACTCTCCTCTGGATCCCGATTGCGATAAGGACTGTCTTTTCCGGCATCGTTCCAGCCTCCCCGGTAACGGCGAGTTTCCTCAGCATCGAGACTGCATACGTATGCGTGTCCTGATTTAATAAGTTGTTCGGCGAAATCGTATAGTTGTTGGAAATAATCAGAAGCGAAGTAGACGTGATCCCATTGGAACCCGAGCCAACGTACGTCTTCCATAATAGAGTCTACGTACTCAGTCTCTTCTTTGGCTGGGTTGGTGTCGTCAAATCGCAAATTCGTTTGTCCACCATTTGCAGCGGCAATGCCAAAATTCAAACAGATGCTCTTAGCATGGCCAATGTGGAGGTAGCCATTAGGTTCGGGCGGGAATCGAGTGTGCACACGTCCTTCATGTTTTCCAGATTCGTTGTCTTCGGCGACGATTTGCTCGATGAAATTAAGCGGAGTGGCGATTGGTTGATCACGCGGATCGGCATCGTTGTTGTTGGGGTGTCGATTCTGATTCATGATGGTGGTCGTTGTGTGTGATGAATAGTTATGGAGTTTGATTGGCGACGAAATCTATTCGTTACTAACTTGCTGTTTGTGATTGTAGCGTGAAGCGCACTAGTTTTAATATGGCAAAAGAGACTTTGTTATGCTGAATCGCTGTCCGACGCAGTGGTGGCAAGGGTAATAGCCCGTTCGATACGATTGAGGCAGCGTTGTTGCCCGAGAATGGCAAGCGTATCAAAAAGTCCAAAGCCCGCAGGTTTGCCTGTAGTGGCGATGCGTACAGGATGTACAACTTGACCAAAATTAAGTTCGCGGTCGGCGATGAACTTCCGCATCGCTATTTCTACGTTTTCGGCGTTGTAGGGTTCAACCGTCGTGAGAGTGTTCGAAAAATCCCGCAGTAACTCAACCGCTTCGGCGACATTGACGATTCGTTTATTAAACGCCTTTTCATCGTAAACGATCGCATTGTCATCGGTGA
>Ga0315331_10002470_pt1 | contig 14035 bp, 13 predicted proteins | sample M160m34915metaG_FD_203456 | JGI IMG/M metagenome (GOLD analysis project Ga0315331, IMG submission 203456) | Ammonia-oxidizing marine archaeal communities from Monterey Bay, California, United States - M1 60m 34915 | ecosystem: Environmental > Aquatic > Marine > Intertidal zone | place: USA...
GATGGCACCAATCCAGGCTGCGCGACGCCGCCGCCGCCAGCGCCTACGATGGTTGCAGGACGCCCGGTTTATTTGGACGACCTGAACGAGGAACAGCTAAAAGCGGTTGAGACGCTGGAAGGCCCGGTGCTGATGCTTGCGGGCGCTGGGACCGGCAAAACCAAAGCCCTTACAACACGGATCGCGCATCTTCTGGTCGCTGACAAAGCATGGCCGCGGCAAATTCTGGCGGTGACGTTCACAAACAAAGCTTCTCGTGAGATGAAAGATCGTGTCGGCGCGTTGATTGGTGGCGTGGCGGAGGGCATGTGGCTCGGCACATTCCATGCCCTAGCCGCACGGATGCTTCGCCGCCATGCGGAACTTGTGGGTCTGAAATCCAACTTCACCATTCTCGACTCGGACGACCAACTTCGCCTGCTGAAACAATTGATGCAGGCGGAGAATATCGATACTGGCCGTTGGCCTGCCCGCGCCCTAATGGGCCGCATACAGCGCTGGAAAGACCGGGCGCAAACCCCAGAAAAAGTCTCCAAGGGGGATGCTGGCGACTTTGCAAATGGCCGCACCCAGGCGATTTATGCGCAATACCAAGAACGCCTCAAAACTCTGAATGCGGCGGACTTTGGTGACTTGATGCTGCACATGACCACGATCTTCCAGGAACAGCCAGACGTGCTGGAAGATTGGCGGCGCCGATTCAAATACGTGTTGGTTGATGAATATCAGGACACCAACGTTTCCCAATATCTCTGGCTACGGCTCTTAGCCAAGGAGCATAAGAATATTTGCTGTGTGGGCGATGATGATCAGTCGATTTATGGATGGCGTGGTGCCGAGGTCGGGAACATCTTGCGGTTTGAGAAAGATTTTCCAGGTGCGCGCGTAATCCGATTAGAGCGGAATTATCGCTCGACTGGCCACATACTCGGTGCTGCGTCTGGCCTCATCGCTAATAATGAGGAACGGCTTGGAAAAACGCTCTGGACCGAGGCGGATATGGGCAAGCCCGTGCAACTTCGTCTGCTCTGGGACGGGGACGAAGAAGCCCGCATGGTCGGCGACGAGGTTGAGAACCAGCAGCGGAAAAAGGGTTCACTGAACGAGATGGCTGTACTGGTTCGCGCTGGATTCCAGACACGTGCCTTCGAAGAACGCTTCGTCACGCTTGGCCTGCCTTACCGTGTCATTGGCGGGCCGCGCTTCTATGAACGCGCTGAAATTCGGGACGCCTTGGCCTATCTCCGCATTGTCGTGCAGCCGGATAATGATTTGGCGTTTGAGCGGATCGTGAACACGCCGAAGCGCGGGCTCGGCGCTGCCACAATTCAAGCCGCCTATACGCTTGCCCGTGCCAAACGGATTTCGCTGTTTGAAGCGTCCCGCCAGCTTTCAACGACGGACGAATTGCGCCCGAAAGCCCGAAACGGCCTTGGCGCTGTCGTCCAGATGTTTGATCGATGGCGCGCCCTCAGCGACGGCGTTGACCAAGTCGAGCTATTGGGAACAGTGCTGGACGAGTCTGGCTACGTTGACATGTGGCGGAACGACAAATCGCCCGAAGCGCCCGGTAGGATCGAAAGCCTGAAGGAATTAGTCAGAGCAATAGGTGAGTTTGAGAACCTGATGGGCTTTCTGGAGCATGTCAGCCTGGTCATGGAAAATGACCAGAACGCTGGTGATGATGTGATCAGCATCATGACGCTCCATGCCGCCAAGGGGCTAGAATTCGACATCGTTTTCCTGCCCGGCTGGGAGGATGGCATGTTCCCCAACCAGCGGGCGTTGGATGAGTCCGGTCGCGCCGGGCTTGAGGAAGAACGGCGCCTTGCCTATGTCGGACTAACGCGCGCTCGGCGGTACGCAATAATATCTGCTGCAGCTAACCGGCGTGTTTATAATCAGTGGCTGTCCTCCCTGCCCTCTCGTTTTATCGATGAATTGCCAGCAGAACATATTGAACGGGATGCGCCGGAAGGCCTTGGAGCCAGCTATCTGCAAACGCCGGAGTTTTCTGGCGGACAGGGCATGGCCAGCGGCGGGTATCAATCTACAAAGTCCCGCGCCATGGGCGCACGCGCCGCTGGACCGCGCGCCCAGGTGATTGATGGCGTTGGGTTCGAAGTAAAGCCGCCCGCCAAGCCCAAAGTTGATTTCATAATTGGTGAGCGAGTGTTCCACCAGAAATTTGGGTATGGCCGGGTGGAAGATATAGATCATGACCGGCTTGAGATCGCATTTGAGCAAGCTGGCGACAAAACTGTCGTCGCGAGTTTCGTAGAGAAAGTCTGATATGTCCTTGCCAACGCAATGGCGCGTTGCGGTTGCTGTCACCAACGCCGCCGCACCTGCCTACGAGGCTGCCCTTGAAGCAGATGCTGTCGCCATTTCGATCTACGAGCGTGCGACCGACACGCCGCCGCGGAGTGCCCCGGAGCCTACCACCTGGGCCGGTGACATCTACATGGCCGACGCTTGCATTGTCGAAGCAATCTTCACTGACCGTCCCAACCGCGATGCGTTAGAGTCTGCCGTGGCTATCGCGGCCGCAGCGTCCGACGATGCCACACCGGAGCTCATCATCGAAGCTTTGGAAGATGCGGATTGGGCGGCCAAGGTGCTGGAAAGCCTGCCACCAATCCGCGTCTCGCGCTTCCGTGTGCGCGGTAGACATGTGACGGAACGTGCACCGCCGGGGGTCATTGACCTGCTTGTCGAAGCGGGTGGGGCATTCGGGTCTGGCGAGCATGAAACCACCAAAGGCTGCTTGCGTGCGCTGGATTACGTGTTGAAGCGGCAGCCGCTGCGCAATGTGCTGGATTTAGGCTGTGGCACAGGCGTACTTGGCCTTGCCGCATACAAAGCTGCGAAACCAAACGTGCTGCTGACAGATATTGATCCACGTGCCGTCACTGTCGCGGATGAAACAACCCGGCAAAATCATGCGCCACACAAGCTACGTGCCGTCACTGCTAACGGGTGGGCTTCCCAAGCGATTCAACGCACTGGGCCGTTTGATCTTGTTTTAGCGAACATTCTGGCCCGCCCACTGCGCCGAATGGCGGGCGATCTGGCACGTGGTTTAGCACCGGGCGGAAGGGCTGTGCTTTCGGGCTTCCTGTATTGGCAGGAGCCCTTTGTGCTGGCACCCCACCGCTCCCATGGGCTCGTGCTGGAGCGCCGCATTCGCCAGGGTGATTGGCTGGCGCTGGTATTGCGCAAGCCAATCCAGCCCTGACATTAGCTTACGCGTGCGCTGCACCTTGGCGGCGCGTGAATAGGCCTACAACTGCATCAACGATCCGGCGGAGCCAGCCGCGAATTTTGGCTGCGTCCTGGCGCTCGCAGTCCAGACGCGCAGTTTCCATGGCGTCGAGGGCAGGATTATGCGGCGCTGTCATCCGCCGCCAAAGTTTGGCAATCATCGCGCGGAGCGACTGAGCATCTTGCCGCCGGCATTCCAAGATTTGTTCTTGCATCGTCATTGTATTTCTCCTACGCCCGCCTGATGTCCACCCCGGTGGGCGTTTCCTGATCTGTCCAGGGCGCTTCAAGTGAGATAGACATAGTCCTAACTTTTAGAAAAATGACTCGCAGTTATTGCAATGCAGCATTCACTTTTTGCATATCTGCGTTTGTGGAGCACCAGCTATGAGGACAGCGCGCATCAAAGCCCTGCGGAAAGCGCTTGAAGCAGAAGGCTACGCTGGCTGGATTCAGCCCCGCGCGGATGAATTTCAAGGCGAATACGTGCCCCCTTCAGCTGATAGGCTGGCGTGGCTTACGGGGTTTACTGGGTCTGCAGGGCTTGCAATCGTGCTACAGAATAAGACCGCGGTCTTTTCAGACGGTCGCTACACACTGCAACTCATCCAGGAAACCGATCCTGAGATATTCGAAACACGCCATAGCATTGAAGCGCCCGCGAGCGATTGGGTCACAGAGACCTTAAGCGACGGCGAAATATTGGCCTATGACCCTTGGCTTCTGACAGCAAACGAGGTCAAGGAATTCGAAACGGCGGCAGCGAAAGCGGGCGGCAGCCTTACAGCAGCACCGCTGAACCTTGTAGATGCAGTATGGACAGACCGCCCAGCCCCACCGCTGGCTCCGATAGCACCACACCCATTGAAGTACGCTGGCGAAGCATCTGCCGACAAGCGCGCACGGCTCGCGGCCGAACTCGCGAAATCTGAAATGGACGCCGCACTCATTACCGCCCCCGATGGCGTCGCGTGGCTACTCAATGTGCGCGGGGGCGACGTGGCCCACACACCACTGCCTCTGTCGTTCGCAATCCTGAAAACCGACGCTAGCGTCGCTTGGTTCGTCGATCCTGGCAAACTGGATGGCTCTGTCCGTGAATGGGTTGGCAACGAAGTGGATATTCAGCCGTTTGATTGTTTCGCATCCGCACTGGAAGGCTTCAAAGGCAAACATGTGCTGGTTCCTGGATCAGCACCAGCTGCCGCCAGTCAAATCCTGGAAACCAACGACTCTAAGGTCACGTCAGGTGACGATCCAACAAGCCTACCTAAAGCCCGGAAGAATGCGGCTGAGATAGCGGGCACGCGCGCAGCACATCTCCGGGATGCGGTCGCTGTCACGCGTTTTTTGTATTGGCTGGATACGGAGGCCCAAGCAGGCGGCGTCACGGAACTGCAAGCCTCAGATCAATTGGAAGCGTTCCGGCGCGAGCTGGAAGGGTTTCGTGATCTCTCATTCCCTACGATTTCAGGGGCCGGACCAAACGGTGCCATCGTCCATTACCGCGTGACGCCCGAAAGCGATCGGGCGCTTGAACCTGGCTCGCTTTATCTGGTGGATTCAGGCGGCCAGTTCGTGGATGGCACAACGGACATAACCCGCACCGTCGCAATCGGCGCACCAACTGACGAAATGCGGCGGGCTTATACATTGGTCCTCAAAGGGCACCTTGCGCTCAGCGCCGCCCGGTTCCCCAAAGGCATTACCGGCGCTCAGCTTGATAGCCTGGCCCGCGCGCCACTCTGGGCTGCTGGCCTCGATTTCGACCACGGCACGGGCCACGGTGTTGGCAGTTATCTATCCGTACACGAAGGTCCGCAGCGGATTTCAAAGGCTGGGTCAGCAGTACTAGAGCCCGGCATGATCCTTTCAAACGAGCCCGGCTACTACAAAATAGACGCTTTTGGCATCCGCATAGAAAATCTCATTTTAACGGAACCTGTGGATATCTTTGGCGGTGAGCGAGACTCACTTGGGTTCGAAACGCTCACTTTCGCACCTTATGACCGGCGACTAATTGATTCAGGCTTATTGAGCAACGAAGAAAAGAGCCAAGTAAATACTTATCACGCCCAGGTAAAAACTTTAGTCGGCCCACAGGTTCCCACAGCTGTCGCAAAATGGCTCACTGCGGCAACATTACCGCTCGAAACGTAATTGTGGCACCAACAAACACTTGGAAATGCTATATCTAGTCTGGTAACCGTTCAAGATTATGAGAGTGTATCTGTACGGAGCAGACGCGCCCGGTGTCATGGCGACGGAGGAATTCTTGGACCACGAAGAATTGGAAGAACGAATTATTTCGCGCCGTAAATTGCTTGCCCTCACGGCAGGTGTTGGGGCTGCCGGTATCGTTGGGCTCACGCCAGGCGATGCGGAGGCTGCGCGCGGACGTCGTTCTCTCAAGCTGGTGGAAACACATACCGGCGAAAAGCTGAGTGTGGTTTATTGGGTCGGGAATAAGTATTCCAGGAACGGTCTCCGGAAGATTAATTCGATCATGCGTGACTGGCGTAACCATCAAAGCCGCGCAATGGATCCACAAGTTATCGAATATTTATATTCTATCCGCCGCTGGTTGGGCACGAATAAGCCAATCAAGATCGTTTCCGGCTACCGCAGCCCGGCGACAAACGCCATGCTGGCGCAGAAATCCAGCGTCGGCGCTCGAAACAGCTACCACGTCAAAGGCATGGCGATCGATATCAAGATCAACGGCTATTCTGTGAACTCTGTCGCCCGCGCTGCTAAGGCCATGAGCTTGGTGGCGTTGGAAAATATAGCCGCTCCAGGTTTGTGCATATCGACAGCGCGGAATACCGCACCTGGGGCCGCTAAACCAACCTCATGACTGGTCCTGCGACGCCTGCTGATCTGTTTGAGCGCCTTAACCGCCTCGATATCTCTTATAAGTCTATCAAACACCCCCCGCTGTTTACCGTGGAGGATTCCAAGGCACTGCGCGGCGAGTTGGATGGCGGCCACGCTAAGAACTTGTTCCTGAAAAATAAGAAAGGCCGTATGTGGCTGTTGGTGGCGGAGGAATCCGCGCCCATCAACCTGAAGGCCTTCGCCAAAATGATTGGCGCTGGCAATCTATCTTTCGGCAAGCCGGAACTGTTGATGGACACGCTTGGCGTGATCCCAGGTGCGGTGACACCATTTGCGCTGATCAACGCTGAGCCCGGCTCTATCACGCCGCTGTTTGACCAGGACCTGCTGGCGGAAGACCCGCTGAACTTCCACCCGCTCGACAACACCATGACAACAACCATCGCCAAAGCGGACCTGCTGCGCTTTATTGAAGCGCTCGGTCATAATTATGAGAAGGTTGATCTGAAGGCAATTGAAGCGGCTTAGCCGAGCACTTTAGCCAATTCTGCGAAGTCACTGACAATTAGGTCCGGTTGCTCCGGCCAATCCCCGAATGGGCGTTTGCGTCGGTCAATGAAGACTGTCCGCATGCCGAAGGATTTCGCCCCTACACAATCGAACGCATGGTTGGCGACGAATAGGATTCCAGACCTGTCGATATCAAGCAGTTCCTCCGCCTTGGCGTAGGTTTTCCAGTGCGGCTTGAAATAGCCCGCTTCTTCAACGGATATCACTTTGTCGAACGGGAAGCCGATATGGGGCTTGGCTGCCTCCAGCATATCCCTGTCACCGTTAGAGAGAATGGCCAGCTTGCACCGCTTATGCAGCTTGCCAAGAGCTTCGAGCACGTCTGGGAACGGCTTGAGGCGCTCAATCTCGCTCACCAGCCACTCAACCTCATCCTGGGTATAGGAAATCCCTGCACGGTCCATAACGTGGCTGACAGCGCGATGCCCGATCTGGCGATACGGCGTGTGGCCGCGGTCGCACAGGGCATTAATCATCGAGTTCTCGAAATGCGTGCGTCGCCACCAGGTCACAAAACTGTTCGGCTTACCGTCCCAGCCCTTCTTTTGCAGGAAAGGCGTCGCCGCCTGCACTAAGCAGCCCTGCATATCGACGACAGTGCCGTATTGGTCAAATACCAAGGCTTTGACCTCACGGCGAAGGATGGCTGGATCAGTGGTCATAGAAATGCCTATTGAGCTTGAGCAGCAGGATTAATTTCCAATTGGCCAATCAGGCAATGAATTCCAAGTTGAGACCGCGCGCATCAGCCGGCTTTACCCGAACAGCGCCGCCAACCCGTTCAGCATTAACGCCAGCGCCCTCCAGATAAGCCGCTGTCGCATCCAGGTCATCAACACCGATAGTGAGCACATGCCAGATCGGCCGTTCAGCCGCTGGGTGCGTTGCAAGGCCCGTATGGGCATTGCCAATGCTCGCGTCTGTCGTAAGGCGAATAAAGCCGCGCCCGCTGTTGATTTCGACGCCATACCCAGTCTCAGTGATGGACGCCTTGCCAAAAAGCTTCGAAAGCGCCTGCGCGGTGGCCATAGGATCAACAGCGATGCCGGTGATCCCAGCAAAGCGGTTCGCACCGTTCTTATGGGTAAGCAGCCGCTCATTGCGCATCAATTCCGGCGTTTTATGGCCGCACATGAATACAGGCATGCCGCCCAGATCATCCGGTTCCAGGAAGAGATTACGGAATTTGACCATGCCTTCCGGTTCTTTAGACGGCCGCGCCAAGTCATTCGGCCCATCCGTGCGCACGCCAAGCGCTTCCACTTGTGCCTTAACAGCGTCCGCATCCGGCGTGCCAAGCGCCAAACGATGCAAGCCTTCACCCCGGGCGGTAAGTTTTTCACGAAGTCCACCATCTGGATTGTCAGGTTCATTGACGCCAAGCAATTCCAGGTATGTTTCCGGGAACATAAGGCAATGGTTCGCCGTCGCCCGGTTCTGGTGATTGCCAAGCGGCGCACACGTAAACCCAAGCTTCTCATAGTCCTGCCGCGACCCTTCAAGGCCCTCAACGGCGATAATGCAATGATCCAGCCCAAGTACGGGGTTCATAATCAGTGTGCTCCTTCAGACGGGCTTTTGATGGACGGTGACTTCGGGTAGGTCGCCGTCATAGCGTTCGACCTCGACGAGCGCTGAATGCGCTGACGGGCCTTGGCCGAGTTTTGAGGTGCCCTCATCACGGGTGAGAACGTTGGGGTTGCCGTGTTTTTCCAGCGCAGCACCTGGGGATTTCCGGTCCAGCGGGTCAAACCAGGCTCCGGTTGGAAACTGGATGACGCCGGGCATCACGACGTCGGAAACAATGACACCTGCAAGTGTTTGGCCACGGTCATTGAAAACCCGGACCACATCACCGTCTTTAAGGTCACGGGTGCTCGCGTCATCCGGGTTGATCCACATAGGCTCCCGGCCTTTAATTTTTGATCGGCGACTGGCCCCGCCCGCATCCATCTGGCTGTGTAGGCGCGTTTTCGGCTGGTTAGAGAGCATATGCAGCGGATACTTCGCGGCAGACGGAGAGCCCAGATATTCCTTCGGCTCCCGCCATGCGGCATAGCCTGGGCAATCATCATATCCAAAGCTCGCGACGCGCTCTGAGAAAAGCTCGATCTTTCCAGAAGGCGTATTGAGCGCGCATTTATCGGGGTCAGCGCGGAAATCGCTCAGCATCACGAATGGTTCAACAGGCTTCGGCACTTTGAAGTGGCCGTTCTCCCAAAACTGATCAAATCCAGGCATCTCGACACCACGGCGTGAGGCCAACTGCCGCGAAACATTGTAGATATGCTTCAGCCATTCGCACTCCGTGCGGCCCTCGGTGAAGGCGTCTTTGAAGCCCATACGGTCTGACAAGCCAGTGAAAATGTCGTGGTCCGAACGGGATTGCGCCACCGGCTCCGCCGCTTTGTGCATGGCTATGATGTAGGGGTCGCGACCGCCAGAACCAACATCGTTCCGCTCCAGCGTCGTTGTTGCAGGGAGCGCGATATCTGCGTGGCGGGCAGTCGCGGTCCACCAGATGTCCTGAACAATGATCGTTTCAGGCCGACGCCATGCTTCGACCAGGCGGTTGAGGTCCTGATGGTGGTGGAAAGGATTACCGCCGCACCAATAAATCAGCCGCGTATCAGGATAGACGCGCTCTTCGCCATTGAAATCATAGGTCTCACCTGGATGCAGCAGCATGTCTGCGATCCGTGCTACTGGAATCCAGCTATCGGATCGATTGACACCTGCGGGCAAGGTCGGCGAGGGCGTGCGCTCGCGCGGATTGCCCATTCCGTTGACGCTGCCCATGCCAAAGCCTAACCCGCCGCCCATCTGGCCAATCTGGCCGACCATTGCTGCCAGACTAACCACGGCCCAGAAAGGCAGTTCGCCATAATCGGCGCGCTGAATACCCCAGGCCATGTTGATATAGCTGCGCGTTTCGACCAGCGCTGAAGCCAGGCTCCGGATTGTGTCTGCCGGAACGCCAGTGATCTCCGCAGCCCAATCCGGCGTCTTAGGCTGGCTGCCATCTTCCCCCATGACATGGGCTAGAAAGCGCTCATAGCCGACGCAATATGTTGTTAGGAACGACCGATTAGCCTTACCTTCACTGGCGATCTCATGCGCCATCGCCAAAATCATGGCGGTGTCGGTGCCTGGGCGGATCGGAATCCATTCGGCACTTGGTACGCCTTCTAAATCTTCACGGATCGGGGATACGTTGACGAAGCGAATGCCTTGATCTTCGGCGCGCTTTAAGAAGTCCGCCATGGTGTGCGAACCGCCGCCGCCTGAATCAACTTGCGCGTTCTTCAAGGGCATGCCGCCGAAGCACAGGATGAATTTGCTTTCCTGCAGCAAGCCATCCCAATCACTGACCGGACCTTGGGACGCCTCTGCGGAACCAAGAATATGCGGCAACACGGCCAGGGCCGCAGCATAGCTATAGTTGTGCAATTGGCCTGTAAACCCGCCAAATAGGTTCATAAAGCGCTGCATCTGCGTTTTGGCATGATGGAAACGGCCAGCAGATGACCAGCCGTAGGACCCGGCAAAGATCGCCTCATTGCCGTGGTCTGCTTTTACGCGGCGCAATTCTGCCGCCACAACATCCAGTGCCTGATCCCATGAGACTGGCACAAATGGTTCAACGCCACGGCCTTCTGGATTAGCACCTGGCCCATGCTCTGCCACGGACTTCCGCATGTGCGGCACCGCAATGCGGGTCGGCCCGTAAAGCATTTCAGGAATGGCATCCAAAATCTGCGAGGGGTCTTTGTCATCCTCGAACGGCGTTACACCGACGACGCGTCCACCCTCCACATTCGCCCTAAAAGCGCCCCAGTGAGAGCCGTGCATAATTCCGTCATCTGGCATTGGGTGCTCTTTTCAATTCGGGTGATGCCTGCTCCAATTATAACCACGAAATCGAGAGAGCGCGACAGGATGACCGCAGTCGAAATTTTTGACTCCCGCATGAACGATGTTACCGCTGAAAATGCGGCCCTAGAGCAGGCCGCGACCGGCTTCATTTTTACCGAGGGTCCAATCTGGCACCCCAAGGCACAGCACCTGACGTTCAGCGATATGCCCGGCGACATCATGCGGCGATGGAGTACTGAAGGCGGCATCGAAACGTTCCGTCAGCCCTGCAATAAGGCGAACGGCAACGCCTACGACCAAGCTGGATGTATGCTAAGCTGCGAACATGCCAGAAGCAGTGTCACGCGCACGGAAACAAACGGTGCCATTACGGTGCTTGCAACCCGTTGGTAGGGTAAGGCGCTGAATAGCCCGAATGACATCATCGTTGGCCCTGACGGCTCAATTTGGTTTACGGACCCTACATATGGTCGGATGGAAAGCTTCGGCGTTCTGCGCGACCAGGAACTGGATTTCCGGGACTTTTACCGAATCGTACCCAATGGCGAACTGCATTTGATCGCGGATGACTTTGGCCAGCCGAACGGGATTTGCTTCAACCCAGATCACACGCAGCTATTCGTGAATGACCCTGATAACGGCCACATTCGGGTGTTTGATGTGGCCTACAGCACTACTGTGACGGGCGGCAGCGTGTGGGCAGCGCCTGAAGGCGACGGCCCTCGCGTGCCTGAAGGCATGAAAATGGATGCGGTGGGCAATATCTTCTGCACTGGACCCAGCGGCGTAAATATATTCGCGCCCGACGCAACGCCGCTTGGCCGCATTTGCATGCCCGAAGTCAGGGCTAATTTTACCTGGGATGACGGGGATCCCCGCTCACTCTATCTTACAGCAACAAACATCCTTGATCGTATAGACACCACGACTGCTGGTGTTGATCTTTTTAATTTTTAGGACAGCTTTCCCATGACATCAGCCCCTTTAACTGCGTTGATTACCGGTGGTGCTGGCGGCCTTGCCCGCGCGATGATCGACGCCTTGCGCCAGGACGACGTTACTTGCGTCGCGGCAGACCGAGACCCAGCAGCACTAGAACGCCTAAAGGCGGATATGGGTGGCGACATTCACACGTTTCAATCCGACGTCGCCGACACTGCCAGTTGCGCCGCTGCTGTGCAGGCTGCCGCAGATGCGACGGGCCGGTTGGATATTCTGATCAACAACGCTGGCATCGGCATGGGATCCCTGCGGGCAGACGGCGAAACGCGCCTGCCAGACCTGGATGAACTCACGGATGAGGTTTGGGACAATTTCTTCCGTGTGAATGTTCGCGGCCCCCTCGCTATGAGCAGAGCCGCCATGCCGCACCTTAAACAAAGCCCGCGCGGGCAAATTGTGATGGTGACGACCAGCTATTTCACCATGCACCGCGTAGCCCCCTATGGCCCCACTAAGGCTGCCCTGGAAAGCATGACAGCCATCTGGGCCAAGCAATTTGCTGCGGGCGGCGTCGCGGTTAATGTACTGGTGCCAGGGGGTGCCACGGACACACCATTCGTTTCCCCCGCGTCGGGCATTCCGCGCGATAAAATGCTGAAGCCCGGCGTTATGGGACCCCCGATCCGCTGGATGGCGAGCCGCGCGCCAAGAGATTTCACAGGCATGCGCATTGCTGGTCAGGATTGGGATGCGAGCCTGCCAGAAACTGAGGCCGCCGCCAAAGCCGCGCGCCCGGCTGCGTGGCCAGAGCTTGCGCCGACGCCAGCCTGGTCAACTTAGGCCGGGTTACCTGATCAGGCGTCTTTGAACCGCGCATCCCGCCATGCCAGTGCGGCTTTCAGGCCTTGTTCATCCCGAATACGCGCGAACTCGCGCTTTTCCGGGCCGCCGCCAGCATTCAGCAGCACGTCGATATCCAATCCAGTGCGGAGTGCTGTGTCGATTCCCATCGCCTGATAGGTCTGATTGATCGCCCGTTTGGTAAGCGTGACAGACCGTTCGGATGCATTTGCGATCATCCGCGCTTTGGCCAACGTCGCAGGCAGTGCCTCACCCGTAGGTGCCACGCGGTTAATAATGCCCATGGTGACAGCTTCAGCTGCATCCAGCTTGTCCTCGCCCGTCAGCAGAATTTCCTTTGCCTGCTTTGGCCCTGTCACCCACGGGAGCAACATGGCGACGATACCCGTGCCAAAGCGGACTTCAGGCTCACCAAGCTTGGTTCCAGGCTCTGCAATCGTGATATCAGTTGCTAACATCAGCTCGAATGCGCCAGCGAGGCAGTAGCCGTGAATTGAGGATAGCGTTGGTGTTTTCGCTCGCCAGAACTGCATGATGAAATCGAACTGGAGCTGCATTTGCTGCTCCCAGTCTTCAATATCAGACTTCGGATTCTCAGCTGCCGCCTTTAAATCAAACCCAGCAGAAAAAGCCCGGCCAGCGCCGGTCACCACTATGGCGCGAACGGTAGGGTCCGCATCCAATGCTGCGACAGCATCCAAGGTCTCCTGCATCAGCGGATTATGGAAGGCGTTCAGGCGATCTGGCCGGTTGAACGTCAGTATTGCTACCGGGCCGTCGCGTTCAACAACGATATGCTCGTAACCCATTGGTCTATCCCCGCGGTCAGCCGCTTTTGGCGAGTGCCTTCAGTTGACTGTCGGCGGCTCATCATCATTGGCGGCGTTTGGTAAGATGGCGAGCTGCATCAATGCTTCTAGGAATTCCGCCCGCTCTTTAAAGCTCGGTGCCTCTAGAAGCGCTTGCTTTTCTGCCGGTAGGAACGGGCAAGCCATGGCCAGTGCATTCACGAGCGGCTCATCTGGCAATTGGCCAATCGCGCCTTCATCTGCACCAAGGCCTTGTGTCTTCAGGTAGCCACCAAGGGCTGCCAGCAACCGTTCACGGTCAAGGCCTGTCTCTTCGGACTTGGTAATATCTTCCGAGTATTCGGAATAGTCAGCGCGGACACGGCGGTAGCCGTCCTTCTCCGCAATCTCTTCCTGAATGCGCAAACGGATCACGCCTTCAAGCGTGAGGGTCCAGCGTCCGTCATCCAATTCTTCGTGTTCGATAATCCGGCCAAGACAAGCAACATCGTACAATTCCGGCGCGTCGCCAACACTTTCCGGGTTGCGCGGCTGGATCATTGCGATTACTTGATCCGCCTGCATCACATCCTGCATCATCGCTTTGTAGCGAGGCTCGAATATCTGCAGCGGCAACCGCGCGCGTGGCAGCAAAAGAACGCCCGTCAGCGGGAATATCGGCGTAATCGCCGGCAGGGCGAGCACCAAAGGATCATTCGTCATTGCCGGTAGTTCCCGCGAAGGATCAGGAAAACAGGATGGAGGAGAGGCCGCGTCGCGCTACCTTGGATGCATCATCCATAGGGCCCCAGGCCTCAAAGAATTTCAGAAGTTGCGTACGTGCAGCTTCCTCGTTCCAGGTTCTGTCTGCGGCGATGATGTCGAGCATGGCCTGC
>Ga0315331_10002472_pt1 | contig 14026 bp, 12 predicted proteins | sample M160m34915metaG_FD_203456 | JGI IMG/M metagenome (GOLD analysis project Ga0315331, IMG submission 203456) | Ammonia-oxidizing marine archaeal communities from Monterey Bay, California, United States - M1 60m 34915 | ecosystem: Environmental > Aquatic > Marine > Intertidal zone | place: USA...
GTATATAGCTCTCTACTCTGGGTCGCACATAGGAATTAGTAACTGTTGTTACAGTTCGTTCGTATTCCTGCATCTCAGGTATTACATCAGAGGACAATGAAACTGGTATTTGGGGTAGCAGCTCATTAGAAATCTCTCTAACCTTTTCCTCGTGAACTGGATTAGTAAACGAATTGATGAGGCACACAGTCAGAGCCTCAATATTTTGTGAAGATAGCGTCGCAAGTGATTCGCGTAAACTCGCTTCATCAAGCTCTTTTACAATAGTGCCGTCTGCACCTACCCGCTCTTGTGCTTCTATCGTTAACTCCAACGGCGCCATAGGTTCCGACTTTTGGTAGATCACCCATCCTCCTAAACCGCCTGGAACAAAAGATCGTGCTATCTGCAAAACTTGTTTATAGCCTTCAGTCGTAACCAGCCCAACTTTAGCTCCCGTGCCAGTCAGAACAGTATTAGTCGCTACGGTTGTCCCATGCATTACGTGAGTGATTTCAGAAAGTGCAACATTCGCGTTCGCGCAGACTTTTTCTATTCCGGCCAATACACCGATTGAGGAGTCACTAGGAGTCGAGGGGACTTTGGCAGTATGGATTTCACCATTTTGCTCATTCAACAACAAAACATCAGTGAAGGTGCCACCAACGTCCACACCAAGACGATACGAAATACTCAAACTACGTTCCCCCTATAAATTCACGAAGCTCACCGTGACTCCTAGTCGATTGGCACTTAAGACGACAAAATAGCCTCTTTAGAATGTTCGTGGTAATCTTTCTAATCATAATCATAGCAGGCCTTGATAGAAAGGGGAGAAAACATGTCAGCCGAGTCTAAAACCCAACCTCAGACACAGCACTCAATGCTGGCTCCAGCAGATCACGATGAGTTCGCAAGACAAGAATTTGTCAGGTCATATAAAGAGTATCTTGTGCACAATGTCCATCAAGGCAATGAAAAACGTTATGAATCTAGCGTGAAGCCAGCGTTTGAGAAAAAGCATAACCGACCACCAAAAGATAGATTTGAAGTTGCTAAAGAGATGACTAAAGATCCTTATTATCAGATGTTTAGCTCCTTACTCCGTACCAGCCAAGAAATGATGTGGTCGTCGTGTCAATTGCCAGTAGAGCGTAACCTAGAAGAACTAAACGCCAAAATAAATCAAGTGCCGGACGGCGCTGTCAAAGGGTCTCTAAAACTTGATGAAAATTTAGCGACTCCCCGATACCATAAAGCCGTTGACATACATTGCCAGCCGGGCGGCTACCATAACGAATTTGCTGATAAAGACGCTTCTTCAGGTATGGTGTATGACAGAGCTGTGCATATTTATGCTATGGCCCAACTTGGACCTTACAATGACGATATTGGTGCTAGTATTATCATGTGGCTAAAAGAAAAATATCCGGATTTTAAACCAAAACGTATTCTAGATATGGGATGCTCTGTAGGACATAGCACCATACCTTATGCTGAGGCCTTTCCAGATGCGAAGATATACGGCATTGATGTTGCGGCACCAATGCTGAGGTACGCTCATGCGCGCGCGGAATCATTGAATGTCCCGGTACATTTTTCACAGCAGAATGCCGAAAAAACTAATTTCAAATCTGGTTCCTTTGATCTCATCGTTTCCCATATTCTTTTGCACGAAACTTCTGAAAAAGCGATTCATAATATTATGAAAGAATGTCATCGCTTACTAAAACCAGGTGGAATGATGGCACATGGCGAAACGCCTCCGTATAAAAATATGGGCCCGTTCGACGCGTTTATGCTCGACTGGGATACTCGAAATAATAACGAGCCATTTTGGGCACGATCGCATGAAATAGATCTACACAAGCTATCGGAAAAAGCCAGCTTTGATCCAAGTAAAAAAATCGAAGAAATGATTCCGAGCGCCCTCCAAGTTGCACAAGCCCGACGTTCAGAGGTTTTTCAAGGAGGTGATTTTGGTGGAGGCGGTCTTTGGTTTGTATACGGAAATAAGAAATAAATTATGACGAGTAGAAAATTACAACGTAAAGCTCACGGTCAGAGACCGTACTTTTTCGATGACCCAAATGTAGATAAATTGGTTTCCATGATCATGGGCCTAGCCGGAGAGGTTTCGGTGATGCATGATAGAGCGGACACGTTAGAAAGACTTTTACAGACGAAAGGACTCGTCACTCAAAAAGAAATACGTGAGTTCCAGCCCTCAGTCGAAATCATGGACGAGCGTGCCGCTTGGCGAAAGACATATCTGAGCGAAATCCTACGCATCATTGAGGGCGAACTTGAAGGTACTGCGCGAGGTGATCTAGACCCTTATGAAAAAGCTGTTAAAACAGTCGAAAGGGACTAACGCCAAAACTTCAGTCAATTAAAGGCACTACTTCTTCCCCAAAGCGACGCACACCCTCGACAAAATCAGGCCAGCTGAAAAGCATTCCTTCGATACCTGACTCATCCCGTAATGACATTATCTGCCTTGCTATCGACGTTGGAGAGCCAACTATTACAGGTATTCCCATAAAGGCCATATTGCCTTCTTCAATACTTTGGTCCAGTGCAGACTGCAGTTGATCGCTCGACCCTCCCTCATTGGTATCCAAGCTTGCACTAGCTAAAATATTACGAATGGCACCAGTATCGGCTTTTCTTACAATATCTTCGGCCACACTCTTAGCTTTCTCATCAGTATCTTCAATAATCATATGATACAGCGCATAAATGCCGACATTCCTATTATATTTTTCTGCGCGATTTTGAATATCTTTAACGCCATTAATTAAATTAGATTTTCCAGTCAAAACGAATTGATGATCGGCACTTTCCGCTACAAACTGTCTTCCGCGCGGAGATTGACCCGCACAGACTATCGGAATATCGCCGGATGGCTGGGGATATACCGTACAATCATGTAGTGAAAAAAACTCGCCTTTATGAGAGCAGCGGCCAGTCTCCCAAAGAGTTTTCAATATTGTTAAATACTCTGAAGCGTAATCGTATCGACGCTCATAATGGCTATCCCCTGGCCACATATCCATCTGCAAATACTCAGCGCGATTCCAGCCAGTTACAATGTTTAACCCACACCGACCAGAAGAAATGTCATCAAGTGTTGCTATCATTCTGGCGACTACAGCGGGATGCTGGCTTAATAATGAAATTGAGGGGAATAAGCCGATCCTTTCGGTCACCGATGCCAGACCTGCCATTAGAGTAAAAGACTCTAAACAAGAGTCCCAATAACCTGTGGAGCCACCGAAACCCCTATACTTCATCATTGATAAGACAAAGTCGAGCCCTTGAGCTTCTGCTTCCAACGAGATTGCCTTATTGTGTTCAAAAGTCGGCTGGTATACTGGACTACCTTCCGAAGGAATATAACCATTGCTGCCATTAGGGAGAAATACTCCAAATTTCATTTAGATTCCTTTTATTAACTAATACATAAAAGAGACTACACAGAACAAACTATACTATAAATAACAATGTATAGTGCATACCTAACATCGCCAGTAGGAGACCATCATTGTCTGTGAATGCAATACCCAATTTCAAATTAGGCCTACTTCTTTGTGATCACGTGCCTGACGAATTAACCCCATGTTTTCAAGACTATCCTAAAATGTTCGAGAAAGCGTTTACAAGTGCCGATATCAATATTAAATGGCAGTTTTTTGATGTCACAAAAGAAGAATTGCCAACCACCGTCAATTTATGTGACGGTTATTTAATCTCAGGTAGTCGACATTCGGCGAATGACAATAAACCATGGATAAGCTCATTAATGCTGTTTTCCAAAGACGTACATGACGCAAACATACCTATAGTCGGGTTGTGCTTCGGGCACCAAATTCTCGCTAAAGCGTTGCGAGGAAAGGTGGAGAAAGCGCGACAAGGATGGGGTATTGGCCACAAACAATATAGAGTAAATGGGCACGAAACTAACCTGTTGCTAGAGGCAGATTCAAATATCACTGTGCCGGTCTGTCATCAAGATCAGATTACCCATATCCCGAATGGATCAGTTCGCATTGCGTCCAATGAGCATTGTCGGAATTTTATTATATTTTTCGGGAATCATACTCTAGGAATTCAAGGGCACCCCGAATTTGAAAGTGCATATCTTAATGCTCTAATCGAATATAAAAAAAACGAGTTGACCGATGAAGAGTATCTCATCGCGAAGCAGTCTAGGCCGCACTTGGAGGATAGTAAAATATTAAGAAATGTCATCTTGGACTTTTTCTTTCGGGTCACAAAGTCTGAACAAAAGTCTAATTCGAAGGGAACTTAAGCTCCACCATGAGTCCTGGATCATTGCTCCGAAATGTTAAAGTTCCCCGGTGTAGCTCCACCACCGCTTTAACCACACTTAAGCCCAAACCGCTACCCGGTAACGATCGACTTTGATCTAAACGCGAGAATCGTTCTAGTACTCGACCATATTCTTCTTCCGGAATACCGGGCCCATTATCGTAAATTTTTAACTGGACCTCATTATTTTCCTCGGTAGCTACTAAGCCTACAGCGCCCTCGTTGGGGGAATTCTTTACTGCATTATCCAGTAAATTTGAAATCGCTTGAAACATCAAGTTCCTGTCACCATTTATAGTTAGTCTAGGATCCGCATCTCTGACCAGCACCACATTTCGCTCGTCCGCCACGCCTTGATACAGATCCGCAGCGTCGGCCAGAATCACTGACAAGTCTATCTTTTCCAAAGTCGGGCTGTAAGTGCCAGATTCTATTCTGGCTATTCGTAACAAAGAAGCAAACGTTAGCAACAATTCATCCGCATCAGCCACACTCGACTCTAATTCCGCTCGTAGTGATTCAGGACTACTGGCAGCAACCATCTCGATTTTATTACGCAAACGAGTGAGTGGCGTTCTAAGATCATGCGCAATATTATCGGAAACATGTCTAACAGTACCTATTAAAGACTCAATCCTATCGAGCATTTCGTTCAAATGTTCGGCAAGCACGTCAAACTCATCCCCGGTCAACCTTGATTCAAGTCTCTTATCAAGTCGTCCATCTACAATCTCGCCTGTAGCTTTTGTAAACGCCCCGATACGGCGTAGAACCCTTCGGCTCATATATAGTCCGCCAAGTAAAGCAAAAATCAATGTCAAACTGATTACCACTTGCAGCGAGCGCTTAAATACATTTTTTATTTGGCTGATTTCTTCGACGTTTCTCGCCACCAAGAATTGCACACCGTCAGGGAGCCTAGATATCCTGCCTCGCGCTGGCACAACCACTTCACTCTGAGGTAAAACATAAGTAAACTCGACCCAACCATCCTCGTCAGTTTTGGCAATTGGCCAAGATTTCAAATTACCAGCTAAGGGTTGGCCTTGGGGAGAGGCGAACTGGTATAACATTTTCCTAGTTAACCTAGCGCGCACAGATAAAGTTTTAATTAGCCAATCCAGTCCTCGCTCGCGATATACTTTTGATAGAACTCTGACTTCCTCTTCAACAATTCGATCCGTTTCTCTTACAACTACTCCTATGGTCGACCAATAGAAAAATAGTGCGAGAACACTTAAGGAGATGCCAAACACAACTGTATAAGAAATAGTGAGTTGAAAGGTAGTAGTCCTAGCGAACGCGAGAATCTTTTTCAGAAATAAAGCCAATTAATCCTGCTCTTTGGATAGACGGTAACCCGCTCCACGAACCGTATGTAAAAGTGGGTAAGTGAACCCTTTATCTATCTTGCCGCGCAACCTACTTACATGCACATCGATTACATTTGTTTGTGGATCAAAATGATAATCCCACACATGTTCAAGCAACATAGTCCGTGTTATGACCTGATCAACATGCCTCATTAGGTATTCTAGCAAACGAAACTCTCTAGGCTGTAAATCAATAGAGCTACCACCCCTGCTCACTCCGCGGGTAATCAGGTTCATTTCTAAATCACCCAGACATAACAAAGTTTCTGGCCCATCAGGCGATGTTCTTCTGCACAAAGCGTCAACTCGCGCCTCCATTTCGCTAAATGCAAAAGGTTTTACTAAGTAATCGTCTGCTCCGGCTTTCAAGCCATCGACACGGTGGTCTATTTCACCTAGTGCGCTAAGAATAAGAATGGGAACTTTATTTCCCGAGGCTCGCAGTGTTCTTACTATAGTCAACCCATCAACGATTGGGAGCATTCTATCTAGAATGACCAAATCGAAATTTCCAGTCGTAGCCATGTATAAGCCGTCCCGACCATCGCTAGCCGTGTCTACCAGATGACCACTCTGCAGCAATCCATTAGATATGAAGTCAGCGGTATCCTTGTCATCTTCAACTACCAGCAAGTGCATTACCGTCCTCAGCAGAAAACTATAAACTATTTACGTGTATCACTTGATACTACCCTACCAACCGACAACTTTCTTATTGATTAAACTTTTTTAATGCAACGGACACATATCTGTAATACTGGGCCTGTCATCTGTTCGAGGTGACAGAAAGTATTTCACGTCACTGTTGTTACAATAAGGTTCCCTGCCTTTTTTGAGCAACAATTCTTCTGTTCTCTAAGCCATCTTGGCTCCCTAACTTAGCGGCAAGAAGCAATTTTTTCATACTTGTATATCTTCAAACATCACACTCGACAAGTATCTTTCCCCTGCGTCGGGGAGTATTACCACTATAGTTTTACCCGCAAACTCCTCGGACTGCGCTATACGGGTCGCCGCCTCTGCGGCCGCCCCGCAGGAGATACCACAAAGTAATCCTTCTTCTTTGGCTAATCGCCTTCCCATCCCAACGGCCTCATCATTTGAAACCTTCTCAACTCGGTCAACCATAGATAAATCAAGCGCACCGGGAATAAAGCCAGGGCCAATGCCTTGGATCTTATGAGGACCAGGGCTTAATTCTTTTCCTTCTAAGGTTTGGCTGATAATTGGACTTTCAGCCGGTTCCACCGCAACGCTTAAAATTGCTTTACCACACGTATTTTTAATATACCTACTCACGCCTGTGATAGTTCCGCCCGTCCCAACACCCGAAACAAGCACGTCAATTTCGCCATCTGATTGCGACCAAATTTCCGGTCCAGTAGTCTTTTCATGAATCGCGGGATTAGCAGGGTTCTCAAACTGTTGTGGCATGTAGTACCTTTGGGGATCTGTGCTTACCAGTGCCTCAGCCTCAGCAATAGCCCCTTTCATACCTTTTGCGCCATCAGTTAATACAAGATTTGCTCCAAATGCCTTAAGTACTTTTCGTCTTTCAAGGCTCATCGTCTCCGGCATTGTTAAAGTCAACTTGTAACCTCTCGCCGCACATACATACGCTAACGCTATTCCGGTATTGCCACTAGTTGGCTCAACTATCTCAACCCCATTTCCTAAGATCCCTTTATCCTCGGCATCCCAGATCATAGCCGCCCCAATTCGACATTTTACAGAGTATGCTGGGTTTCGACCTTCTATTTTAGCCAGTACAATCGCGGCACTTTCACCAACCACTCTGTTAAGTCGGACCATCGGTGTGTCGCCTATCGCCAGCGAGTTGTCTTCATGATAAGTCATTCACTTTATCTCCATTATCCCAATTTCAAGTAGCGTACAATTCTATAAGTTGGGAATAACCTTTTCCCCAAACATGCGGATATCTTGCAGTGCTTCCTCTTGACTCGGGCCGCCTGGTTGCCGCATTCTGAGCATCACATAATCTGGCTGAACAACTTCTTTCCACATTTGTAACTGCTCTAGACATTGCTCTGGCGAGCCCGCTATCAGGCGCTCTTTCGCTAAGAGGTCGAAAGACAAATCATCGGCGGTTGTAACGCCCTCAAGATGTTTGTCGGCTACGTATGCCCCACCCTCATAATAATATCTATGCGTAATCATAGTCGGCTCACTTTTCGCCACACATTCTTCCCAGGTCTCTCCAACCACACAGTCTCTCATGAGCACAATATAAGGCTTCCGGTTGTTCTTTTTAGCTTCGGCGCGATACTGATCGGCGTAACTTTTGATGACATCAAGAGATTGTATTGGATCTGCAATCCAACCGTCGCCCATTCTACCCGCTCTCTCTAAACCGACTGGAACCCAACCCGCCATCCAGATCGGAGGACCGGATTCTTGAAAGGCTGCAGGGGTTACGCGCACGTTCTCAATCGTGTGATATTTGCTGTCATAACTAAATGGCTTACCTTTCCAGGCCTCTCTTAAAATTTCAACGCATTCCTCCGTACGCCTAGCCCTTTGCTTTAAAGGCACTCCGAACGCGTCAAAATCAGGCGGCTGATAACCTATTCCTACTGCCGCCACCATTCGTCCCTTTGTGGCCTGATCTATGACGGCTATATCTTCCGCCAGCCTGATGGGGTGGTACAAGGGTGCTAACAGTACGCAAGTACCAACTTTAATCTTAGTAGTTCTGGCTCCTATCATGCCCGCAAGAAGGACTGGAGAAGGCAGATAATTGTCTTCTTGCTGGTGGTGTTCTGTAAAAAAGAAACCATCAAATCCAACTTCTTCACATAGCTCGGCTTGCTCAGCTAGTTCGTCAAGCATTCCCGAAACATTACCTTCATCTGAAACATCCTGTGTGCATGGAAAATAACCGACTGGCAACATTTTCTACGACTCCTTATCAATATTCATCTGTAATCTTCTCATGGTCTCAAATATCGAATCCTGAAGCCACTATTTATTGAGATGGTCCTTTCTCATAATCAATTTTTTCACGCAACTCGAACAATTGTTCTCGCAGTTCTAAGATATGCTTTTCCCAGTACTTTTGACTGTGAAACCAAGGAAAGGCCAACGGAAAAGCTGGATCGGACCAGCGTCGAGCCATCCATGCAGTGTAGCCAATAATCCGTAAAGTACGTAATGTTGGGATCATACCTAATTCTCTATAGTCGAAGTCTCTAAATTCCTGATAGCCCTCTAAAATCGAGTCAAGTTGAGTTTGTTGCTCGATTTGGTCTCCGGACAATAGCATCCATAGGTCTTGGACAGACAGCGCCATACGCGCGTCGTCAAAATCGACAAAATTTGGGAGGTCATCTCGCCATAATAGATTGCCGGAGTGGCAGTCACCGTGAGCGCGAATCTCCGACAGTTTTAATGCAATCTCAAGATCGGACTGTATCAGCTCTGAAATAGGCTTGATCAGCTCAACATACGCTGGCCTGAGATCGCTAGGGATAAATTCACTCGAAATTAGTTGTGTATCTAGTTCAAGGTTAGCGACAGTCGTGATCGATGAACGATGGACAAACCTCGATCGAGAACCAATCGTGTGTATCCTAGCGAGAAAGCGACCTATCGTTTTAAGGTTGTCTATGGAAGAAAGCTCGGGCGCTCTTCCCCCTCTGCGGTGAAACACTGCGAGTCGAAAATCATCAACCACTGTTATAGACTCGCCCTGTGAGTTCAAAAGAGGCGCCACCACCGGAAGTTCAGCAGAGGTTAATTCGAAGCAAAACTCATGTTCCTCAACGATAGCGCTGTGGCTCCAGCGCTTCGGGCGATAAAATTTGACGACTACAGGAACATCGTTTTCGATACCAACTTGATAGACTCTGTTCTCATAACTATTGAGCGCCATCAAATGACCATCGGGCTCTAACCCAAAAATCTCTACCGAGCTTAAAATAAAGTCGGGCGTGAGTTCTTTAAAATAATGAGGGTCGCCCACTAAACTTAAATGAGCACTCTTTCTTTTAACTCAACGATTTTATCCAGAACCGGTAATACTGTTTCCCGTCCTTCAGACGGCAACCCAAAAATAACATGGTTATAACCGAAAGATAATTGTTCTTCTAATTCCTTCGGGCTTTGGGGCGCGAGGAACAGTGCCAAGTCCAAGTCTGCATATGACTTTCCACTTTTTGCACAAGCCTCTTTAACTAGATCAACCGTCCCTTCTCCGGGCCGTCCCCCGATAGGAAGCCATCCGTCGCCATATTCTGCAATTCTAGCTGGCGCATACTTTGAGTTTGAGCCTATCCAAATTGGCGGACCACCGGCCTGAATAGGTTTAGGGAAAGACCACATTTTATCAAAATCAACAAAGTCGCCATGAAACTCTGGTTCTTCTTCCGCCCATATAGTTTTCATAGCCATAATGCGCTCTCGCAAGATCTTCCATCTCAAGTTAAACGGCGTCCCATGGTTTTCAACTTCAGGTTTATTCCAACCCGCTCCAACACCAAATATAAAGCGCCCATTAGATAGTCTGTCTATTGTTGCAACTTCTTTGGCCAAAGTAATAGGGTGTCGTTGGCTAACTAGGCAGATCCCTGTGCCTATCCTAATCCTCTCAGTTACCGCTGCACACGCCCCTAGAGCAACAAAAGGATCGTACGTTCTTAGGTACATTGATGGGACTTGGCCATCCGGAAAAAACGGAGAGCTAGTGTCAAGCGGTATATGGGTGTGCTCGGGGAGAAATAATGTATCTAGTCCCCTCGCCTCTACCTCTTTGGCTAGCTCAGCCGGTTGTATGGATTCATCCGTCGCAAAAATTATTACTCCACTAGCTACCATAATTTATCTCGTGCTTTTTAAATATTAGTTTTATCATTCTCACCACTCCATCTCTTCCCCATTACGAGTAGACGAAAAAAATTCCCCTGTTGGACCGTCATCTGGCAATGTAGCTAGCATCACCGCTGTACTCGCGCCCTCCGCAACACTGAGGGGCGCGTCATCTGTCCCCATGTCGGTGCGACACCAACCAGGAGACGCAGAATTGACTTTAAAGTTGGTGTCTATCACTTCTTTAGCGAATAGCGTAGTTAATGCATTGATTGCTACTTTAGATGACTGATATGCGGGCCCCATCACACCGTAAACGATAGATTCACGATTATTTATATTACTTAACGAGCCCATATCACTAGATATATTTACAATTCGAGGCGCCGGACTTTTAAGCATAAGCGGAAAGAATTCCCTGATAATTTCAAACGGTCCAAAAAAATTCGCATCAAATGTATCGCGCATTTCTTTAACGGTTAACGCGCTGGGCATGGTCCCCCACTCTTCCTCAAAGGTACCAGCATTATTCACCAGGACATCTAAACAATTGACCGTATTGCTAATCGCCACAACAGCTGCGGCAATACTCCCCGAATCAGCCGCATCTAACTGTATTGGAGTCACCTCAGCAATCTCCTGCGTCATTAATTTACTCGCGGCCTCTTTCCCTTTCTCAATATCACGGCATCCCAAAAATATTTTGTATCCTTTTTGACCCAGCTGCCGACAGATTTCTAAGCCTAAACCCCTATTTGCGCCGGTAACAAAAGCACTCCGATTACTATCTGTCATTTACTTATCTCCCGAGTATCATGTGTCATGGTATATTGCATTCCCCCCCTCCCGAAACTCTAGTGCTTTTTCTTCCATTCCTCGCTCTAAAGTTGCTTGAGAGGGCTCCTCATCCGCACCATCAGCATAATCCCTAACTTCTTGTGATATTTTCATTGAACAAAACTTCGGACCACACATCGAACAAAAATGAGCTGATTTATGCCCTTCTTTCGGTAACGTTTGGTCATGAAAATCTCTTGCCCTATCTGGATCCAAACTGAGATCAAATTGATCCTCCCACCGGAACTCAAATCGCGCTTTCGACAACGCGTTATCACGTAACTGTGAACCTGGGTGTCCTTTTGCTAAGTCGGCTGCATGGGCTGCAATCTTATAAGTGATTATACCCTCCTTAACGTCATCCTTGTCCGGAAGACCCAAATGCTCTTTCGGTGTTACGTAGCAAAGCATGGCCGTCCCGTACCAACCTATCATAGCCGCTCCGATAGCAGAGGTGATATGGTCATAGCCAGGCGCTATGTCAGTAGTCAGCGGCCCTAACGTATAAAACGGCGCCTCGCCGCAGGTATCTAATTGCTTGTCCATATTTTCTTTGATTAGGTGCATAGGTACGTGACCAGGGCCTTCTATCATGGTCTGAATATCATGCTGCCAAGCTACTTTGGTAAGTTCGCCTAAGGTCTCAAGCTCCGCAAACTGTGCGGCATCGTTAGCATCAGCAATACTCCCTGGCCTTAGGCCGTCACCTAAAGAAAAACTTACATCGTAAGCCTTCATGATTTCGCAGATGTCTTCAAAATGTTCGTACAAGAAGCTCTCTTTATGATGTGCCAAACACCACTTCGCCATAATCGAACCACCACGGGAGACAATTCCAGTCATACGAGATGCAGCTAAGGGAACGTAGGGCAGTCTTACTCCGGCATGAATCGTAAAATAATCTACGCCTTGTTCGGCCTGTTCAATCAGCGTATCTCGAAAAATCTGCCATGTTAGCTCTTCCGCCGCTCCATCAACTTTTTCCAAAGCTTGGTAAATTGGAACTGTTCCAATAGGAACTGGCGAATTTCTGATGATCCATTCACGCGTTTCATGAATATTTTTTCCAGTAGACAAATCCATGATAGTGTCGCCACCCCAACGAGTGGACCAAGTCATCTTTTCCACCTCCTCCTCGATAGAAGAAGTCACAGCAGAGTTGCCGATATTAGCATTAATTTTAACCAAAAAGTTCCTGCCAATAATCATCGGCTCTATCTCTGGATGATTAATGTTTGCAGGAATAATGGCCCTACCCATGGCCACCTCTTGCCTAACAAATTCAGGAGTGATTGTCTCGGGAACAGCCGCACCAAGTGCATTTCCTTCGTGGATTCTTCCGTGCGTATACTCCTCAAAATTAACCGCTCTTTGATTTTCTCGTATAGCAATATATTCCATTTCTGGCGTTACTATTCCTGACCGCGCGTAATGCATCTGGCTCACGTTTTTACCAGGTTTTGCTTTTCGAGGACGTCTATTTTTCTTAAAATGTAAATGTGCTAGCTCGGGATCGCCGGCTCTTAGTCTTCCATAAACCGACGTTAAGCCTTCGAGAATTTCAGTGTCATTCCGCTCCTCTATCCATGCCCCTCTTACACTGGGCAGGCCTTCTCTTAAATCAATTTTCACAGCCGGATCGGTATAAATTCCCGAGGTGTCGTAGACAGTCACATCTGGATTGGAATGGCTTCCTGCTATGCCGGCAGTCTCAGTCTGAGAGATTTTTCGCATTGGCACTCTTATATCGGAACGGCTACCATCAACATAAATTTTTTCAGAACGTGGGAATGGTTGTACAGCTTCCTTATCGACGGTAGCAGACTGACTTAATGGAGTATCATCAACAACTGCGCTCATGTATAGCACCTCTAAAATTTTTAATGCCAAAAAGGCAAACTAAAACGAATGCGGGAGGTACGGGGAAAACCATGCTTTCCTAACTTGTGGTTAACAACTCAGGTTCAAAGGGTATGTTCTCAGCTTTGATTAAACATTAAAGCACCCCTAGCCTCTCGGTACCGTAACTATGTACGCTTAGCGACGCAGATGCAAGCTGAGATTACCTCACGCCACTTCAAAATTAAGATAACTGAAATTGATGATCCACATATCAAGCAAAGAAAGTACTCTCTAGCCCACAATTGGGCTAGAGAGCAAGAAATGAAGAGTCAAGGGTTCTCTTCATGTGCAGGTACCGCTAGGGAGACTGAGCGATACATGTACGTACTATAGTTCGCTTCTGATTACCTACGGGTGGCCAGCGCATTACCGATATTTAACTTATTTCTTAGCTACAATGTCCCAGTAGTTTATTCGCCCCCGCTAAAATTGACATACATTAGGTGTACAAAACTAAAGCGTCGTAGTACCTTTTTGTGGAAAAATTTAAAATTATACTATCGTATCCCCATCAATGCGGAGCAAGCTAATGCGCGACATGATTGATCGCCTGAATACCAAATACCCGATCTGGAACGCTGGAATGGGAGCTGGTATTGCCGGTCCAGAGTTAGCGTCCGCCGTATCCGAAGCCGGTGGTTTGGGTGTGCTCGGTTGCGGAGCGATGCAAGGCGCAGACGTAACAGCCATGATTGCTGATACAAAGGTCCTTACCAAAAAGCCAATTGGTGCGAATGTAATTCTACCCATGTCCGACGGCAGTGATGTGGCAGCAT
>Ga0315331_10002474_pt1 | contig 14025 bp, 11 predicted proteins | sample M160m34915metaG_FD_203456 | JGI IMG/M metagenome (GOLD analysis project Ga0315331, IMG submission 203456) | Ammonia-oxidizing marine archaeal communities from Monterey Bay, California, United States - M1 60m 34915 | ecosystem: Environmental > Aquatic > Marine > Intertidal zone | place: USA...
CAAGAAACCGTTGGCTATTGCGATGCCAGCTGTCTTTGCCGGCGTTCCCGTCCTGCACCAATTCGGTGGTGGCGGAATGGGTGGCATGGGCGGTGGCATGGGTGGCATGGGCGGCGGCGGCATGGGCGGTGGCATGGGCGGTGGCCAAGGCATGATGGGTGGTGGCATGGGCGGTGGCATGGGCGGTGGCATGGGTGGCATGGGCGGTGGCGGCATGGGTGGCGGCGGCATGTTCAACCTGGCACCGGAAAAAGTTCGTAAGCTACGTATTACCACGGTCTGCCTGGAACACGGCAAGAAAGAACCCAACCCCCGCATCAAGTACGTGATCGTTCCGATCGAGATGTTTCCGCAAAAACCGGAAGTGATCGAACTGGGGAAAATGCTCAGCACCGGCAAGCTGGACCAAAGTGCTGCCCAGGCAGCTGTTTGGCACCACACCGATGGACTGACCTGGAGACAGCTGGCTCAGAAGGTGGGTATCCAACACCTCAATGGTACCCAGGAACCCTACTTTCAACCCCAGCAGCTCAATACCGCAGTACGCCTCTCGGCGATCGCTCGCTGGCGAGTTCAGAAGCAGGCAGCGTTACAACAGACGGCAGCCAAACCCTCGGAATCCCTCCGGGACAAGTAATGCTCGTTGTGAGCAAGCGACCAGGCTGAGCGACCAGGCTGAGAAAGTCGGCACCGATCCTGCATTGGCATGACGGACGGTGGTCGTTACGGTCAGCGGCATTCGATCCACGCCGTCTGCTGGAAATGCTGCTGTCATGGAGCGAGCTCGCTCAAACTGGCAACTATTCGTCTTCTTGCTCGCTCACCCGCTGATCACGTACCTGACGCCGCTCCTGTTCGTACTGCAGTGCCCATTGGGCCTGCTCTTCATGGAGCTCTTTGCGTCGCTGTTGAATTTCTTCCTGTTGCCCCTGCAACAGATCTTTCAGCTGCAACAAGGTTTCCTGTTCATCCAGGTACGATTCTTTTCTTTCCGTAATTTCTCGTTCCCAGCCAAGCTGGTCCATGGCCAGGGCAGCTGCCTGTCTTTGCGATGTTTGCTGCTCCGCAGCCAGTTGCTGCTGTCGGGCATTGAGTTCTTCCTCACGTTGCTCAACCGTGTTTCTCCACTGCCGACATTCCTGTTCCCAGCGAGCTACCTGGGCGTGAAAATTCGCTTCCCGGCGATCTAGTTCCTGGATCCGTTGCTGCAGGTACTCAGTCAACTGGACGGCTTGTCTCGGATTCGGTTCAAGCGTTCCAGCCTGGACGGCTCGGGATTTTGCCAGGTGCGGAAGATCCCGTCGCTGCCTTGATTCCATACCGATGGCAGGCTGCTCACGGACTGACGGATGAGAAGCACTGGAGGCGGTTGGATTACCATCGTCAGTTTTCATGACGATTCACTTTCCCTGGGAAAATTTAAAATCACGATACCCGGAATTGAAACGGCAGCGGTTGCCTAAATCATCGGCCTGAAACGACGCCACCTGCAGGGAAACAGGTCAATAACCGTCGAGTCCATGCAATTCACCGCTTGAAAACGGCCCGGTTGCCACCCTGCATCCCTTGAACTCCCCAGAAGAAGGTGACAGAATTGGTGCTGGCAGAATTTTGCTCGAACTACATGACCAGAGAGTTTCTTTTTCCTGCATTCGCAGAATCTGCTGATTCCCAACCTCCCACGCATGAAAGTAAACCCATGAAAGTTGTACCCGTTGGTGATAAGATCGTTGTCAAACGTGTTGAAGCGGTCGAAAAGACGGCCGGTGGCATCGTACTTCCTTCCTCGGCCCAGGAACAATCGCAAGAGGGTCGGGTCTTGAGTGTTGGAGACGGCGTATTACTTCGTGACGGCAATCGGGCTGAAGGCCTGGTGAGCGAAGGCGACCGTGTCCTTTTCTCTACCTATAGTGGAACGGAAGTGTCGGTCGACGATGAGAACCTGTTAATCATGCGAGAAGACGACATCCTCGCCATTCTTAACTGACCAGCGAGACACACTTCACGACATTGCCTATAATGAAACTCCGTGCTGGCATCTCCAACCAGCATGCATGGTGTATGACTTGCAGGAATTCTCTTTACGAGGCCAGGAATATGCAAAGCCGGTTAGAGCAGCTATCAAGACCGAGACAACTCCGTCGAATCACTCCTCTCTGCTTCGGCCTGGCAGTGATGGGCTACAGCCTCTTGCTCCCTCAACTGCAGGCACAGCAGAAGGAAACAAAACCAACGGCGTTACCAGCCAACGTTGCTCGCCAACTGGATCAAACCATGGCACGATCCATCCAGTTCCTCCAGACCAAGGCCCAGTCACCGGATGGCTCCTATAGCAGCCAGGTCGGGCCGGGCGTAACAGCCCTGATTACAACGGCCGTACTCAAACATGGCCGCCAGCCTTCCGAACCGATCGTTGCCAAAAGCCTGAAGTACCTGGAGGGATTCGTTCAGCCATCGGGAGGTATCCACCAAAAAGGGACGCTTTATCGAAACTATGAAACCTGCCTGGCCATTCTTTGCTTTTCTGCAGCGAACACAGATGGACGTTACGACAAGACGCTCCAGCGTGCCGACGCCTTCATCAAGGGAATCCAATGGGATGACGGGGAAGGCAAGGGAAAGGCCGATCTTGCTTTTGGTGGCGGCGGATACGGTAAACACAAGCGCCCCGATCTTTCCAACACCAACTTCCTGGTGGAAGCCCTGCAGGCCACCGGTAACGACCAGGACAGTGAAGCCATTCAACGCGCACTGGTATTCATCTCTCGTTGCCAGAACCTGGAGAGCGAACACAATCGCAGCCCCTTCAGCACCAAGAATCCCGATGGCGGTTTCTACTATACCGTGGCCGCTGGCGGCAGCAGCCAGGCGGGTGAAACGGCCAACGGTGGACTACGCAGCTATGGCTCCATGACCTATGCCGGCCTCAAGAGCATGATTTACGCCGGCGTGGGCCCCGAAGATCAACGTGTGAAAGCTGCCTTCCAGTGGGTCCAGAAACATTACGACCTTTCCTCGAACCCGGGGCTGGGTAAAGCAGGCCTCTACTACTACTATCACACGTTCGCCAAAGCCCTGCATGCCATGAACCAACCGCTCATCAAAGATGCTGATGGAAAACAGCATGACTGGCGAGCCGAGTTGATTGCCGAACTGGCACGGCGGCAGCAGCCGGATGGCTCCTGGGTCAACGAAAATGACCGTTGGCTCGAGGGAGATCGCAACCTGGTCACCGGATATGCCTTGCTAGCCTTGGCTTACTGCCGTCCCGCAACCAGCCGATAGTCGGCCGGCAACCTGGTGAACCCTGCCTATCTGAATTTCCCTTCACGGGGGGGCCCACTGCGCTTCCAATTGGTGCTATAATCACGTCGCCTTAGCAGACGGCCCGGCTTGTCGGGCCGTCCTCAAACAACATGCCCAACAACGACACCTGTTTCTGACGACAAGGAGATTGTCATGGCAACCCGGAATCCTCACTCAGCATTGGCTTCGATCTCTGTGTTCAGTAGCACGCTCCTGGCGCTCGTGCTGACCGTATCCAGCAGCGAGGCCCAGGAAACAACCACGATCTCCCAGTATGATCACTGGGTGACTGCCGTCAGCTATTCACCCGATGGTAGCGTGTTGGCTACTGCCGGCGGCCAGAGTCTCCAGTACCGGCCCGGGTCCGTTCGACTATGGGAAGTCAGTTCCGGCAAACAGCTTGCCTCCCTGGAAGGGCACAAGACCAATGTCTGGGCCGTGACCTTCAGCCCTGACGGTAAACGCCTCGTCAGCTGTGGCTACGATGGAACCGTGATGGTCTGGGACGTTGCCAGCAAGAAAAGCGTGGCCACCCTGAACAAGCACAAGAGCTGGTGTCGCGCCGTTGACTTTGCCCCCGATAGTTCACATTTCGCAACTGCTGCAGAGGATGGTACGGTCGTCATCTGGTCAGCGGACGGCAAGGAAGTGAAAGAGTTCAAGGCACACGAAGCTTCGATTTATGCCGTGGCCTTCCACGCTGACGGTAAATCCCTGGCGACGACCAGTTCGGACAAGACCGTCAAGTTCTGGAACTGGATGGAAGGAAAGGAAACAGGAAAATTGACCGGCCATACCGATGCGGTCTGGGCCATTGCTTTTTCTCCTGATGGGACCACCATCGCAACGACCAGTGCTGATCGCAGCCTACGACTGTGGAAAGCCGGTGGAGAAGCCATCGTCACTGTCCATGCTGGTAGAAACTGGATTACAGATGTCGCGTTTTCCGCGGATGGCAAAAGCCTGGCCACCTCCAGCCATGACCGTTCTGTCCGTCTCTGGAACGTCCAAACCGTAATTGAATCGGCGGGTGCACTTAACGGAGCACACGCAAAGATCGATGCCGCTAAGAAAGCGATCACGGATTCGGAAACCAAGTCCGCCGAGACCAAGAAGTCCCAGGATGGACTGAACACAAAAATCGCTGCGCTTGATGCCTTGATCGCAGCCAAGAACGAGGATCCCAAGGTTGCAGCCGCCCAGGAAGCCCTGGACAAGGACAAGGAAAACAAGGACCTGCAAAAGAAACTGGCCGACGCAAAGGCCGCACAGAAGAAAGCCATGGACGCCTCCAATGCCAAGATCAAGGCACTGGCCGGTGACAAGGATTTCTCAGCGGTACTAAAAACACTGCAGGCTGCCGCCACCGCGGACGTGGAAAAGAAAAAAACAGAAATCAGTGCTCCGCTGGCCGAACTCGAGAAACAGGCCAAGGCCGCAGTCGATGCCAAGGTCGCTGCTGAAAAAACCGTCACGGAATCGACGGCCATGACCCGGGACCTGTCCCAAAAACAATCGGTCACGATCGGTGAGTACAAGAGTAGTGTCTGGTCCGTTGCCTTTTCCCCTGATGGAAAACAACTTGCCACGGGCAGCCACCGGACCAATTACGCCAATGACAAGACCACGCTGCGGGTGTATGAAATTGCCGGTAGCAAACGCTTGTTCGCACCCCCTCCGGCCAAGGAAGCGCCTAAGTCCGGGGAGTAACTCATCCAGTCTCGCTACGAGAGACGTGGAATTCGTGAGCCATGGCAAAATACATTGTTCGCTTCGGAACCATGAAAACGCTGGGGGTTTTCTCCGCACGTGGCGGTAGTGAATTCGAACGAGACAACATCGTGGTCGTGCGTACTAACCGCGGACTTGAATCCGGGGATGTGCTCTGTGAAGCCACCAAGGCAGCCACGGCACAGATCAAGGATCCCGCACACGGACAAATCCTTCGGCTCATGACCCCCGAGGATCGCAACGAGTTGGAACGCATACGCAACCACGAGCAGAAAGTATTCGAGAAATGTCGGCAGCATGTCCAGGACCTGGAGTTGGCCATGGAACTGGTCGACATCGAGCACATGTTTGGCGGAGAACGTATCGTCGTCTACTACCTGGCCGAGGAACGAATTGATTTTCGCGAACTGGTCAAGCAACTGGCCTCCGAGTTCCAGACCCGTATCCAGATGCGACAGATTGGCGTCCGGGACGAGGCCAAACTGCTGGCCGATTACGGGGACTGCGGCAAGCCACTCTGCTGCAACACCCATCTCTCCAAGATGCCACCCGTCTCTATGAAAATGGCCAAGCTACAAAAAGCAACCCTCGATCCAACCAAGATCTCGGGGCGGTGCGGACGGCTGAAATGTTGCCTGCGGTATGAATACGACACCTACGTGGAAATGAAACGCGAGTTACCGCCAATCGGGGCTGATATCGTCACCAATGAAGGGCGTGCCCGCATCCTGGGACATGAAATTCTCACCCAGCAGGTACTGGCTCAAACCGAGGATAACCGCCGTATCATGATCGACGCAGCCACGATTCTCAGCGTTATCAAGAAACCTACTGGATCATCTGGCAAGAAATAATTTCACTCCATAGACATTGCAGTTAACACGGTCTTCACCGTAACATGCTTCATGGCCGAAAACCAACATCCTATTTTCGAGCTGCTCCAGGACGATCCTCGCTACAAGCTGGAAGCCTACCAGTTCGTGCGTGACGCACTCAGTTTTGCCCAGGAAGTACTCGGCCTTGGCAAGGGTGACGACCAGGATGAACCGACACCGCTGGAAAGCGAACCGCTCGCAGAACCTCACCTGAGCGGGCAACAACTCTGTGAAGCCGTCCGACAGTACTCCATCGAACAATTTGGTTACATGGCTCAAATGGTCCTCAACAACTGGGGCATCGAATCGACCGGAGACGTGGGTGAAATCGTCTACAACCTGATCCGAATCGGCCTGATGAAAAAATCAGATAACGATCGTCGAGAAGACTTTGAGAATGTCTTCGACTTTGAGCAGGCTTTCTGCAACGATTTCAAGATCACAATGCCTGACGCCTGAACCTGGAAACCGGGAGCACGCACGTCTCCATGACAGCCAATGCACAACGCAGCAAGAAGGCGAAACGACCTGCGGCACGGGACTCCCAGCAGCAGTCACCGAATGTCTACATTCCTGCCCAGCCACGTCCACTCAATCGACGTCTCATCACCTGCGCCGCCATCCTCTTCGCCGGCTGGCTCGTTTTCCTGGTCTATGCCGCGATCCAGGCAACACGATGAAGCCTGGAACATCGCTTCAACTCATTAAGCCAACACCTGTCGGGCTTGTTCGGCAACGCATTCTGCAGTGATCCCAAAATGCTCGTAAAGCTGGCCCGCCGGTGCCGAGGCTCCGAAACCGGTCATTCCCACGAAACGACCCTGGGCCCCCAGGTAACGTCCCCAACCTTGTTCAATACCAGCTTCCACCGCCACGCGCGCTCCAATCGCCGCTGGCAATACCTGTTCCTGGTAATCAGCATCCTGTGCATCAAACAATTCGAAACAGGGCATGCTGACAACGCGTGAGGTAATTCCTTCGGCCTGTAGTTGTTCCTGGGCCTCCAGGCAAATCGCGACCTCGCTGCCGGTACCCAACAGGATGACTTGCGGGTCTCCTTCACCACTGTCTCTTAACACGTAACCACCGCGGCCGACGCCGGATGCCGCGCCGTAATCAGCGCGATCGAGCGTGGGCAAACCCTGCCGAGTCAGGACAAAGACCGTGGGACCTCCAGCACCGATGGCAACACGGTAAGCCTCCGCAACCTCGTTGGCATCGGCCGGTCGCATGACCTGGACTCCCGGAATCGCACGACAGGCCGCCAGGTGCTCAACCGGTTGATGTGTCGGCCCATCTTCTCCCAACCCGATAGAATCGTGAGTCATCACGTAGAGAACAGGCAGGCCCATCAGGCTACTAAGCCGTAAGGACGGACGCAGGTAATCCGTGAAAACAAAAAACGTTGCCACGTAGGAACGCAAGCCACCAAGGGCGAGCCCGTTGGCGAGCGCGGCCATGCCATGTTCACGAATACCGAAATGGAAATTACGCCCCGCGGGATCCGCCGCCGAGAACTCGCCCATGCCATCCGCGTTCAACAGGGTCATGGTCGATGGAGCCAGGTCCGCGGACCCTCCCAGCAGCCAGGGTAACCCTTCTGCGACACCATTGAGCACGTGACCCGACGAAACACGCGTGGCCATCCCCTTTTCATCCGGATCGAATACCGGAACCGTCTCTTCCCAGCCTGCCGGCAATCGATTGGACCAGATGTCCTCCAGTTGCTGAAGCTGCTCCGCGTGACCCTCTCGGTATTGATTTAATTGTTCTTGCCACTGGGCATAAGCTGCGGCACCGCGGGCACCCACTCCCTCTGCAAAATGCGCCGGCACCTCGTCCGGTACCAGGAATGAGGCATCGGCCGGCCAGCCATAGGCTTCCTTGGTCAAGCGTACCTCGTCTTCTCCCAGCGGTGCGCCATGAGCACTGTGACTATCCGCCTTGTTCGGAGATCCATAGCCGATAATGCTGCGCAGGATGACCAACGTGGGCCGATCATCTGTCTCCTGGAAGGTCTGCAACGCCTGGCGAATGGCTACCAGATCATTCGCATCCTCCACCTCGACCGTTTTCCAGCCCAATCCTTCGAAACGCGTGGCAACCTGCTCACTGAATGCCAGGTCCGTTTCCCCCTCGATCGTGATCCGGTTATCATCATAAATCCAGCACAGGTTCGACAACTTGAGATGACCTGCCAAGGAAGCGGCTTCACAGCCAATCCCTTCCATGATGTCCCCATCACTACAGAGCACGTAGGTATCCGCGGCGCACAAGTCCATTCCAGGCTGGCCGTAACGGGCTGACAACCAACGAGAGGCAATCGCCATGCCGACGCTGGTTCCAACACCCTGGCCCAGTGGGCCCGTTGTCATCTCGATACCCGCTGCTTCGCCATATTCCGGATGCCCCGCACAGGGACTATCCAACTGGCGAAAATTCCGAATGTTGTCCAGCGAAATCGACAACTCGCCAGTTGTCTCACCCGCCTCATCAACACCCTCGACACCAGCCAGGTGTAACATCGAGTACAACAACATCGACGCATGACCACACGACAGGACGAAACGATCGCGTGCTGGCCAGTGAGGATGCTTGGGATCATATTTCAAGAACTCGTTCCACAACACGTAGGTGACTGGTGCCAGTGCCATCGGCGTCCCTGGATGGCCACTGTTGGCCTGCTGGACAGCATCCATCGATAACGTACGAATCGTGTTGATTGCTAACTGTTCAATTTCTTTCACGGTTGTAGACATACCTAAACTTCCATCTCGTCAGATCATTAACCCTGTCACTGGTTCCTGACGAAACCAGCACCAGACCCATCAAAGCGGTCACCAAAGGACCCTGTCCACCTGGACTAGAAACAAACTTTTCTCGAGTTTTCCCAGTTTAACGGCTCACGTTACCCAGCGTCAACGGACCACGCTGGTCCACTGAATTCAGAAACCATCCTAACTTAACTGCTCTTGTCGCTTTCACGGATATTGGCTATACGAACACCCACGATTTCACGACGTCCAGCTAACTTCCTGGCGGTGTCTAACCCGCGACCATACGATGACTGAATCAGCCCCTAACTCGGACTTCCTGCAACGTGCCAACCAGCTGGAATCACTCTTCACTCACCTGGAGAAAACGGTCCAGGACCTGGATGAAGTCGTGATTGACGGGCACCAACAGTTCGAAGAACTAAAGCAACGGGTTGAACGGCTTGAAGAAGTCGTCCAGGAACCACCGGCTGCCCCCGAGATCGATCTCGATCCCGACGACCAGTAGCGTCCCCACGGGACCTTCGCATCCGGCCACCTCGGGACCTTATCCAGGCCGGCACAGGTAGTACAAATCGAGGGTTTTTGACCCTTTATTCGTGCAATTCCAGTCAAAACACGCAATTTTGTTGCCAGCATTTTCAGCCTGGATTAGCTTGGCGAATGGGGAACTGTATCTCCATCTTTCGCCTCCTGCCCAACTTCGGGCGGGAGGGAACGGATTCATACCTTATTTATTTCGCAAAGTTGCCCTGTAGAAACAGCATGAATCGCTTCGCAACACGATTTCGGCGGCTGCCACGTTCGACAACCATGTCGGGACGTGCACGCCTGTACGCGCGCTCGCAACATACTGAGCGACGACGACGCCTACTGCTCGAGACACTCGAAGATCGCCGCCTGCTGACCGGCGAGATGGACATTACCAACGTTGTACCCGGGAGCCAGGTCACGCACTTCGAAGCACCCCTGGCTTTTACCGAGTTTCGTAATAATTCCTTTTCCGTGAACAGCGAGGAATCCTCAATCCGGCAGGTCAAGGCTACCCTCACCTCTCTCCATGGGCAAATCAGTCTCCCCGGCATTGGCAGTGGGCACAGTCCCAATTTCGACCATGGTGATGGTATCGATGACCAGACTTTCACCATCCGAGGTACGGTCGATGAAATCAACCTGGCACTGGAATGGCTGGTCTTCCAACCCGATATGGATTACTCCGGCGACGCCTCCATTACACTGCATACCATTGACCTGATGCCCTTGCCCGGTATCGGCATCCAAAGTGATACCGACACGGTAAACATCACGGTCGAACCGGCTAACAACTGGAGCGATCCTCCTGGCTGGGTCACTTATCCCGCGACGCTGGACAACCGCTTTCATGAGACCGGCTCCTTCACACGCAACGACATTCACATCAATCGCATCATTGCCGATGAGCAGGGTCGGTTACTGGCCGCCGGTGAAAAAGACAACCAGTTCGCACTGGCCCGCCTGCACTCCGATGGATCACTGGATACCAGCTTTGGCAGCGGTGGCATCGTCACCACGAACCAGGCCAATCACGGTCAGGGCAATGACCTGCTCCTGCAGCCTGATGGCAAGATCGTGGTCGTGGGAACCACCGCCACGAACACGGCTGACTCACAGATGCTCGTGGCCCGGTACCAGGACAATGGATCCCTCGACAGCTCCTTTGCCACCAATGGTATCTTCACGCTCGACTGGGACACCCAGGATTCCAGCGAACAAGCCATGGCGGTCGGCCTGCAAGCGAACGGGAAAATTGTCATCGCTGGTAGTGGCATGGATCCATCTGGCATCATCGTCACTCAACTGACCGTCAACGGGGAACCGGATATCCAGTTCGACGACGATGGGCAGGTAGGGATCACTCTCAATGACCAGGCTATGGCCTCTGACCTGGCAATCTTTGACGATGGCCGTATCTTGCTGGCAACCACGGTCCTGCAGGAAAGCTTCGTCTTGCTCGAACTGGATTACCACGGACACATTACCAGTACGCTGGCCACCGACATGGGCAACCAGGAAACTGTCAATGACCTGCTGATCTATCCGGACGGTCGCATCCTCTTGGCTGGGCAGGCTAACGACCACCTTGCCATGGCACGCTTCCAATCTGATGGAGCACTCGATACGTCCTTCGGCACGCTGGGCAAAGTGTACACGGCCATCGGCTCCAACAACTCGCAGATCCACCGCGTGATCCTGCAGCCCGACGGCAGATTATTGGCCGTTGGCCAGGCAGACAATGGCAGCGATCAGGATTTTTCCATCGTACGCTACCAGCAGGATGGAACACTGGACAACACGTTTGACGAAGATGGAATCCTAACCATTCCCATCGATGGAGATGACGTCGCTCGTGATATCCTGATCCTGGACGACGGTAGCCTGTTGTTAGCAGGAGGTACCGACGGCACCACCAGTGACCTGGTGCAATTAATGGGTGATACCCGGCCCGGGGAAATCCAGGGCACGTTGTTCCACGATCACAATGGAAACAGCACCCACGATAGCGGGGAACCCGGGCTGGCAGGCCGCACGGTTTTCCTCGACACCAATCACAATAATCAGCTTGACGCTGGCGAACCCAGCACCGTCACGTCAGCCGACGATGCGGAGACCACGGCCGATGAAACCGGCTTCTACCAGTTCACGGGCCTGCTGCCGGGAGCCTACACGGTGGCCCAGGTCGTTCCTGCGGAATGGATCGCCACCTCGCATCCCGTGGAACTGAACAACGAGGCCTTCGTCGGACAGGCCGAGACCACGGAAAATGGCTGGACTACGAATAATCCTGCCGGGCTAAACCAGGTCATCGGGTTCTCCAATACCGGTCATGCCGGTGGCACCACCGGAGAAGCGCGCGTTTCCTGGAAAGGACACCCCGCAGAACAGGCCAGTTACTACGCCGATACAAACCTCCTGCGTTCCATCACCGTCGATGATCACCTGCAGGCCTCTGGAAAAATCGAGATCCAGAATCCTAACGGATCACTGGGCGATCGCGGTTACCTGGGATTTTTCAATAGCAGCCAGGACGGACCCGACGGAGCCAGCCAAAACGTGACCCTGGTCGGTTTCTCCTTCAACGAGAACCAGTGGTACCTCAGCCTCTGGCATACTACGCTCGGCTACCAGGGCGGAGTGGGAAGACTGGACAGCCCGGCAACAACCATCACTGCAGATACGAACCTGGACTTTACCTTCAGTTACGATCCAGATGGGGGTGATCATGGCAGCGGATTAGTCACCGGTACGCTGGGAGGACAACAACAACAGATCCATCTGACCGCGGTTCAGCGAGCGGCGCTACAAGACATCCCGTTCGATGCCTTCGGACTCTATCGTCCTGCCCTCAACGACGGAAACTACAGCCAACCAGGGATCGATATCTTCGTGGATGACCTCGACTATGCCTACCACGAGACTCGTGAAGTCCAGGCAAATCAAACGATCGAGGACGTCGACCTTGGCAACCAGAAGCCGAACCAGGCCCCCGCCTGGAGCCTGCCAACTGCCCAGGTCACCGCAGAAGAAACCAACCTGGCTATCCAGGGATTGTCGGTAACCGATCCTGATGCCATGGACGATCCACTCCAAGTCATGATCTCGGTTCTGCATGGCAACCTGACGCTCGCCCAGACCACCGGGCTGACCCTGCAAACCGGTGATGGTATCGCAGACACGTTGATCACCATGACCGGTAGCGCAGCCATGATCAATGCCGCTCTCGATGGCCTCACCTACCAGGGACAACAGGATTACTTCGGATCGGAATTTTTGGCCCTCTATGTCAATGACCTGGGTAACACCGGTGATGGTGAGCCACTGGCCGATACAGAAACACTCCCGATCACAGTTACCAACGTCAACGACGCTCCGGTCGCCGTGGATGACACCTACGAGGTCGATGAAAATCAATCCTTGAACGTCGTGGCACCTGGGGTCCTGGTCAACGATTACGACGTGGAAAATGACACCCTACAGGTCGTTACGATCAGTGAACCAGGCCATGGCATCCTGACACTCAACGCCAACGGTTCCCTGGTCTACATCCCAAATTTCAACTTCAACCAAACCGACAGCTTTACCTACCAACTCAATGACGGTATTGATGTGAGCAACGTGGCCACGGTCAAGGTCAACGTGAAAGCTCAGTTCGTCTGGCATAATTCCGTTAATCCCGCAGACATCAATGGAGATGGCGTGGTCACCCCCCAGGACGCACTGCAGATCATTAACACCCTGAACCAACTCGGCTCCCGCGAATTACCAACCGATCGCCCTCTACCATTACAGCCCCCGTTCTATGACGTCAATCGCGACGGTTTCGTGACCCCCGCGGACGTCCTGATGATCATCAACCTGCTCAACGAGGAAGCGCAGGCAGAGGACGGAGGTGGAGAAGGAGAAGGAGAAGGATCCGGTGTGAATCATCCACGCACAACCGTCATCCATACCCTGGAGACACTCAATCACCACGCACCGACCTCGACCGGCCAGGACGCCATCGAACCGGGGCACGTTGCACTCCAGCTACCCCTCCTGGAAACGACCCCTTATCACCAGATCGCACCCGGTCTGTCCGTGCGATCACTGCAACGAACAGTTTCAACCTCGCCTCACGAGGACGAGTTTCTCGAGCAGGTTGACTGGCTCGAACCGGTTAGCGAGGAGACGCTTGACGAGTTGATTCCAGGCTCTTAATTGACTCGTGATACATGCTTATTGCATGGTTCCCGGTACGGCTGTCTCACGCTGGAACGGTTCCCATAGTGATTCTTCCGGCAAACTGGCCAAACGCTCGACAAAAGACCGGAAAACGTCGAAAAACAAGGGTTCCAGGCAGGTAAAACCTTGCCAACCAGCACCTGCAGATTGGATAATGAAGTTTCCTTAATCATCCCTCCGATCCTGCGTGGTATTTTTTATTTTTCCTTCCTGATCATCTTCCTGAAACCTTGAAATCATGAGTCGCAGACAACGCAGGCGACGGCGACACCTAAAACGTCGCGGTACGCGATCCAGTTTTTCCAGGGCATTGAACCAGGGTCAATTTCACCGATCGCTGGCACACGAACCGCTGGAAGAGCGCCGCCTGCTGGCCACCGACTGGGAACTCCTGGGGCCGGAAATTGATGGGGTAGCAGCCGGCGACTGGTCTGGAAACACCACCTCACTCAGTGCTGATGGACGCATCCTGGCGATCGGGGCCCCCTATAACGATAACGGTGGATCCAATGCGGGACATACACGGGTCTACGAATACGTCAATGGAGATAACAAGTGGCAACCGCTGGGATCGGAAATCG
>Ga0315331_10002475_pt1 | contig 14024 bp, 8 predicted proteins | sample M160m34915metaG_FD_203456 | JGI IMG/M metagenome (GOLD analysis project Ga0315331, IMG submission 203456) | Ammonia-oxidizing marine archaeal communities from Monterey Bay, California, United States - M1 60m 34915 | ecosystem: Environmental > Aquatic > Marine > Intertidal zone | place: USA...
GACATGCATCAACTTTGTCCTCAATAACACCCTGGGTCCGCTGCCGATCAACGCGAGTTCGCGCGCAGGCACTGCCAAATCGCCTCGGTGCGGTCCGGTTGTTTGTGGGGTATTGAGTAAACCTGATGGACATTGTTTCGTCAGCAGGGACAGAAAAGCAGCAAAAACGCTAGCGTTTTTCGTGAGGAATACGCCCGAACTTGTCAGATTCGGGTACGCGGATTGGCTTAACGCACGTGGTGCCAATCGCTTACGATCGATATCAGCAACTTGTTTCTGTGACTGAAACCGCCCCGAAATTCACCGACAATGGGCAAACGGGCAGCGATGCTCGTTGGCGTTGGAAACATCTCGCCCACGGGTTAAAATAGGGCATGCAAAATACTACACCTTTAAAACGCCGTCGCTTCGTTTTGCAGTCGGTCACTGGCTCGCTTCTGATTCCTTCTCTCGCTTCGTTGGCAGCGGGTAGCGAACGCTCTGCGAGTTCCCAGCCCTCGGGTCACTCGACTGCAGGGCAACCGCGTAGGTTTGTCGCGGTCGGCAATCTGCTTGGGTTTCAGCAAAAGCACTTTTTCCCAACAGCAGCTGGTAAAGACTATGAAGACACGACCCTGCTAAACCCCCTGAAGTCACTGCGTGAGAAATTCACGGTGTACCGGGGCCTTGACCATGGCCTCAGAGGTGGGCACTTCGCCGTTCATACCTTCCTTTCGGGCGTTCTGCACCATGAATCAAAAAATCGTCATGACGGTAACGTCACCCTTGATCAATACGTTGCTGACTCTATCGGAGGTGACACCAGATTTCCCTCACTGACCGTTGGGTCGGAAGGGGGGATCCATGGAGGGTGTCAATTGTCATGGACAAGGTCCGGTGTCCGCGTGCCTCCCATCACGGGCCCCGCCGAATTGTTCGACAAACTGTTTGTAGGCGACACCGCGGCGCAGCGGAAACGGAAATTACGCGACACCCGATTGCAAGCCTCGATTCTGGACACGGTTACTGCTGAAGCTGGAGACCTGTCCAAACGGATCAACAGCGAGGACCGTAACAAACTAGACGAGTACTTCAGCTCAATTCGCGACGTGGAGAAAAAGCTGCAGACGCGAAAAACATGGACAGACAAACCGAAACCAGACGCCCCGTTTGAAAAGCCGCCCAACACCAACACGGTGGATGACTTGCCCATGCTTTACGAATTGGTCGCACTGGCATTGCAAACCGATTCGACACGTGTGGCGACGCTTGAGATTGGTGGCAGTTTCCTGCCTCAAAATCTTGGCATCAACAAGTCTTATCACAGCATGTCGCACCACGGTAACGATGAAGAAGTTATCGCGAATTTGATCACATTGGAAACCTACCAGGTAGGGCAGTTCTCAAAGTTTCTTTCCCGTCTATCTGAGATGATGTCGGAACAGGGATCGGTACTCGATTCAACGGCTGTGTTATTTGGCAGTGGAATGGGTAACGGAAGTGCCCACACGAATACCGACCTCCCCATCATTCTTGCAGGGGGTGGATACGAGTCCGGCGAGTTCAAAAAAGTGGAATCCAAAGGCATACACAAAACGCCTCTCAGTAACCTGTTTGTTGACATCGCACAACGGAGTGGTATCGAAACAGACTCATTTGGAACCAGCACCGGGTCTTACTCGTGAGCACGAAAACGGGTTTTCTGCGTCGTGTAGCCGGCCGTAGGCGTGCCCAGAGAAAGTCATTCCTAATACTCAGTCTGGTTGTTTTCTATAGCTTACACGCAGCGTTTGCCGACGCAGCCGATCCCGGCCAAGAGACCGCGGCGGCAGATCAGAGTTTGGGATTCGTCAAAAAATTCTGCATTGATTGCCATGGCAACGGTACGGAGGAAGGCGAACGCACGTTTGACACGTTCGGATTGCCGATCAGAACTGTCGATCAACTGATCACCGCCGATGAGATCATCGACCAACTGACGCTCAAACTGATGCCTCCGCCCGAAGCATCCCAACCGTCAGAAAAACAGCGTATTGCAACCATCGAAACGCTACGCCGAGGTATTGGGGATGTTCGCGAGACGCTTGAATCCTCTGGGGGCCGAACGGTGATGCGGCGTCTTTCGAATCGCGAATACGAAAACACCCTTGCGACGTTGTTCAATCGGCGTGTCGATACCCTGGGGTTAACGGCGACTTTCCCCAAGGATGGCACCACCGATCATATCGACACCATCGGTGACACGTTAATCACGTCCGGCTTCCTGATGGATGAGTATTTTCAAGCGGGATCACGGCTTGTCGACTTACGCTTGGGGAAACCCGACACCCCCGAGAAGACCTGGCATTTCACTGAGAATTTCAAGCAATATGAAGAGCTGGCTGGCTCGCACAAAAGCGTACTTAAAAACAAGTTCCTGTGTCTTTATGAACAACCCAACACTGATACGCGACAAGGGGGTTATGCGCACATTGAAGATTTCCTCGCAGGCGTTCCCGTCTCGGGACTTTACGAAATTCAGTGTCTTACCCAAGCGTTACATCGCGACACGCACTACGATCCAAAAATATTCCGGATTGATTTTTCAGAGCCGTTTCAAATAGGCATCGTTCCTGGCGATGTCACGAAGGGACACATTCACTATCCACAACCGGTCGAGCCTGTGCTTGCGACTGCAACGGTTCCCGATCACCAGCCCGAGTGGCTTACATTTCAAGTGTGGCTTGAGGCTGGCCAAACCCCTCGTTTCATCTTCCCCAATGGTCCCTACGAGTCTCGAGCGTCAGTGATCGAGACGAACCGACGCTACAAGGACGAGTTCAAGAACCCAAAAGAGGGAGTTAGTAGAGCCACATTGCTGCGTGAGGGCGCCCTGCCTCACATTCGGATAGGTGAAGTCAAGATTCGTGGTCCGTTGCCAGAACCCGGAGGCAGTAAAGAAGAACAAGCCGTCTTTGGTTCGACTGGGTTCAACCCAGCCAGTGCAACGGAACAAGTCGCGGCGTTCGCGAAAAAGGCCTACCGGAGACCGCTATCGGACGATGATACGCGCCGCATTCATGATTTCTATGGGAAGCTGATTGCACAGCAGATGCCACCGCGTGAAGCAGCCTTGTCCACGGTCAAAATGATCCTTTGCTCACCTTCGTTTTTGTACCTCAGTGAAATCACGCAAGAGTCAGAAACAAGGCTCCAACCGCACGACTTGGCAACACGACTGTCCTACGCGTTATGGGCTGCTCCGCCCGATTCGGAGCTTTTCCAAAGCGCTACGGGAAACCTTCTGGAGACCACGCCTCAGATAACACAACACATTGAGCGTTTGCTTAACGATCCCCGCTCGTTGGCTTTTGTGACGGGATTTCTTGATAGCTGGCTTAACTTGCGAGATTTGGGCGATCAACCGCCACCTCGGAAGTCAGCAAACTCGTTTTATGCGGAGAACCTTCCCCACTCCATGAAGCGAGAGACACAACTGGTTTTCCAGGACATGTTAGAACGCAACGCATCCATGATGGAATTTCTGGACTCCGACTATACGTTTGTTGATAAACCACTTGCAAAACTGTACCAGTTACCCATTCTCAATACGATTCGTCAGTCCGATGGTTTTCAATGGGTCGATCTGCGTGAGAATGAGCGCCGTGGAGGATTGCTTGGAATGGCTAGCGTGTTGACCGTGAGTGCGAACGGCGTTGACACATCACCTGTGACGAGAGGTGCCTGGATTCTCGAGAACATCCTTGGTACCAAACCACCCCCACCTCCCGATGAAGTCCCCTCCATCGATGCTGACGTCAGTGCTGCCAAAACGATCCGCGAAAAACTAGCGATTCACAGCGCGGATCAGGCATGCAACTTGTGTCATCGAAATATTGATCCACTCGGTTTTCCGCTGGAGCACTTTGGTCCCATCGGTCGGTGGCGATCCAAATATCCTGCCACCAAGGGCAAATCAGGACGGTTGCCTATCGATCCCTCAGGAGAACTGACGACCGGAGAGGCATTCGCGGGTTTCGCTGAATTTAAACGCGTACTCATTAAGTATCGGGGGGACACCTTTGCTCGAAGTCTGATCGAATCGCTTCTTGCCTATTCAACTGGAAGAAAAATGGAAAGGATGGACCAGTATGAGATCGATGACATTCTTAGCAGGGTGAAAGCTGATAACTATGGTCTGAGAACAGCAGTCACCGAAGTACTCTCCAGCAACATTTTCCGATCGCGCTGAATGTTGGCTAGCATCGCGTGGATTTACTTTTCTTTTACTGTATCACCGGTCGACCTCCCTACCCTGCGCTCTTAAAGCGGTATAATCAGGATTGCGACATGGCTGACAACTGCCTCAGAACCAACTTGGCGGTGGACTTGAACCGGCGGGGCTAAACGGAGTGGCAGGAATCCGCAAAAGGGTTTTCGGCTCTGCCCTTAGAAAAAATCAACTAGGAACCTACCTATCAGCCTGCATCTCCCACCGCACGCATCCGCAGTAATCAGGAGTGCCGTTCAGCACCAAGGACACCGAATAGTCAGCGTTTTGAGGGATCTTCCATGAAACTGTTGCTGCATGTTCCCCTTCCCCGAGGCAGCACACGGGGAAACTGGATCACTGCCCTGCGTTGGACACAAATTCTGACTGATTTGGGGCATACCGTCTGTACTGTGGATCCTTCTGAGTATGACGCGATGATTGATAGCTCGTACGATGCACTCATTGCCCTGCACGCGCGACGGAGTGCGGAACAAATCGTCAGGTTCCGCACCACAGTGCCACAAGGGAAGATCATTTTAGCGCTCACGGGTACTGATCTACACGTCGATTTGAATGGTGACTCACCTTGCTTTCGCAATGTCACCGAGAGCATGAATGTCGCCGATCGCATCGTCTTGCTTGAGCCAGAAGGCCGTAAGCAACTCGTTGCCGATCTACATTCAAAATGTGTCGTCATTTACCAATCGAGCACTCTGCCCAGTCTTCAACGCCCCCCCCAGCATGCAGACTTCAGAATCTCGCTGTTAGCACATCTCAGAGAGGTGAAAGATCCCTTTCTCCTCAGTCGAGCCGTCGAACAGTTGCCAACCTCTTCCCGCGTACAAGTGATGCATGCTGGAGAAGCCACCACCACGTCTTGGCGGGACCGTGCTTTGAGCTGGACACAAAAGTGTTCACGTTATGAGTGGTTAGGTGCAATTCCACATCCAGAAGCCCTCGAATTATTAGCCAATAGCCAACTCACTGTGTTAACCTCACATCATGAGGGTGCCCCTAGTGTTTTCTCTGAAGCGGCGGCGCTAGGAGTTCCCATCTTGTCAACGCGGATACCCGCTTCAATTGGGATCCTCGGCGGGAATCATCCCGGCCTTTTCAACTGTGGCGACGCGTTAGACCTCGCGAACCTGATTGAACGAGCGGAGAGTGATCCCGGGTTCTATCAAGAATTAGGTGACGCAAGTGCCGCGTTGAGAGATCGATTGTCACCGGAAGCGGAGATGCAGGCATGGGAAACACTGCTTGCCAGCTTTGCACCCGCCTGTTGACCTGAAGCAAATCCTGTCGAACCGTCCCTGCCTACCACGAAACAAGTTCGCACACGGCTATCCGAGAACTTTGCATGTGATTAGGTAAAACAAGCCCGAGAAATTGGACCTGCCGCCTGGGAACTCTTAAACTCCATCTTGTTTTCTGTGTTCCAACTGTTTCGATGAAGGGGCTTGATGAATTCCCGATACCTCGCGTGGCAGCCCATGCACGTCCTTTCCAAAACAATGATGAACCAACACGCTTACAACAGCTTGCGAAACTTACCCTTTCTGTTCCCGTCGCGCATCACCCTGCTGATTGTGGTCTGTGTTTTCTGGGCATTCCCGGCGTTAGCTGAATCTCCCCCAAAAACACGGGCCAAGCAAGTGAAAGTCGCAGCTGTGCAAGTGACAGGATACGACAAAGGAGAATTGCCGCGTCAAAATTACACTCCGGCAAGCAACTTCATTGTGTATATCGACAGAGCAGCAAAGGATGGCGCGGAGCTCGTCGTCTTTCCTGAGTATGTTCTGGGGCACATCGCGGTGCCCGGAGTCGAAACCCAATTGATCGCCGAAGCGGCAAAACGCAACCAAATTTACGTCATCATTGGATGCTGGCAAGTCGCTCAGGACGGGACTTATACCAACACTGCTTTGATCTTCGATCGTGATGGTAGTGTGTTTGGCAGGTACCACAAAACACACGCTGCTGTTGACACCTTCGAAGGCACGCCTGCGTACTCCAAACCGCCTGCGGATCGGTCGCGGAGGTGGTTTCTTGAGAATGACCCCGAATGGAAGATGAAAAAAGGAGACGGTTTGCCGGTGTTCAAATTAGATTTTGGAACCGTAGGCATCATGACCTGCTACGACGGTTGGTTTCCGGAGCCACCGAGAATCCTTTCTCTGCAGGGTGCAGAGTTGATCATTTGGATGAACGGTCGACGCGGAAAAGTAGAAGACTACATCGTCAAGACAATCATGTTTCAAAGCCATGTTGCCATGATCGTCACCAACCAGGCCTATGGTAGCGGAACGATGATCGCCGATCATAGAAACCAAATCATTGCACAGGCACCAGATCGCTCAGAGGCATACATCAGTGCCAGCATCGATTTGCAGAAGGTCAGGCAACAAAGAAAACGGAGTCGGAATTTCCAACAACGCAGACCTGATCTTTACCAACCACTACTTCAGCAAGTCCCGAAATAGGGCTCAAGGTTGGTAGCAAGTAATGAAACGTTCAGTAGCCAACGATTCTCAAAATCATTCACTGGTTAGTTCCTCTTTCACAAACGCACCTCACTTGCTCCCCCTGTCTCCGTACCTGCAGTGTTGACGTCCCGTAATGCAAGTGGCGCGCGTCGGAGAGCGAACAGCGGCAACGGTATAGAAGTTAGCAAGCGGGACGTCGGATTTGGCAATTTGATTCACCTGCGGATTCTTGATTTTTCTGATCGCCATTGAAACCGGTGTCGCGATACCTAAATCACAAGACATCAGCAAAAATTCTTCAGAATGTCATTTGCTTTTGCACGACCACCTATAAGACTGCAACCCAACTCACAGCAACAACCACCATAGGCATAACACAAACGCTAATGTTTTGGCGCTCTCAGGAATCTGACCCCTTTGATCGAGAAACCCATTCAAGACAAGCACAACCTACACAAGTGAAAACGGAAACCCTGCTTCGCTGTACCCAGACGTTATAATTCCAAGGGTATCCTCTTATCCACGGCCGCAACCTAACCACTCACTTTCCGTCTCTCTTCCACCAACTGGGTCTCCACTCCAGTGACTTGTGGATTGGGTACCCCTTGGTTTTAAAGTCAATCTTTCCCCACTGAATTCTCACCCTCACCTTGCTAATGAACCCTCAACTTTTCACTTGCTTGTTTGCGTACTTCGCCTTCCTTTCCTGTTGTTCTGCCGAAAACTTTTACGTTTCTTCTAACGGTAATGACGCAGCAGCCGGCACTTTCGGCGAACCGCTCAAAACCCTTTGGGGCGCACAAACGAAGGTGCGAGCATCGCCGGAACGCGGGCATGAGGCGATTAGCGTTCATTTGCGCGCAGGGACCTATTATTTGCCCAAACCATTTCAACTGGATGCAAGAGACTCGGGGACGGCTGCTGCACCGATTGTCTACACATCATATTCGGGAGAGGAAGTCATTATTAGCGGAGGTGTCCAGCTCACGCCAAGTTGGAAACGTATTGACGGTGGCGTCTACCAAACAAGCGTTAAGGCAGGGCTGGGATTTGATCAGTTGTTCATCAACGGCGAACGGCAAATCCTTGCACGTTTCCCAAACTACGATCCCAACGCAAGTCCCTACAATGGCGCGTCAGCCGATGCATTCTCAAAAACACGTGCTGACACATGGCAAAATCCCGCAGGCGCCTTCATTCACGCCATGCACCGTCAACACTGGGGTGGCTACCATTACAGAATTACCGGTAAGAACTCTGACGGAGAAGTGGTATATGAAGGAGGATGGCAAAATAATCGGCAGATGGGCATGCACCCAAAGCACCGGATGGTTGAAAATATAAGGGAGGAACTCGATTCACCAGGCGAATGGTTTTTGGACACTGAAACCGACCTTCTTCATTTCATGCCAGTCAACGCAAATACTCTTCCTGCCGCCCTGGTTGAAGCGGCACGGCTTAAGCACCTTGTTGAATTTGCAGGTTTACCCGAGGAGCCGGTTCAGCATGTGTCCCTGCATGGCCTGATTTTCCGCCACACTGCCCGCACGTTCATGGAAACCCGAGAACCGCTATTGCGAAGTGATTGGACCATCTATCGCGGTGGTGCGATCGTTTTCCAAAATGCTGAGAACTGCGGACTACAGAATTGCGAATTTGATCAACTCGGCGGTAACGGAATTTTTGTCAACAAGTACAACCGTCACATCAACATTTCTGGATGCCACCTTCATGATTGTGGAGCAAGTGGTATTTGCTTTGTCGGTGACCCAAGCAGTGTCCGAAGCCCGAAATTTGAGTATGGTCAAACCAATCAATACCAAGACATTGATCGCATGAAAGGGCCAGTTGGCAAAGATTACCCTGCGGATTGTATTGTTGACGATTGCCTGATCCACAATATGAGCGTGGTTGAAAAGCAAGCTACTGGCGTACAAATCTCGATGTCCCGTCGTATCAAGGTCCGCCATTGCTCGATCTATGAGATGGGCCGAGCAGGGATCAATATCAGCGAAGGCACCTTTGGGGGACATGTGATTGAACATTGTGACGTCTTCGATACCGTGCGAGAAACAGGAGATCACGGTAGTTTTAACTCATGGGGAAGGGACCGTTACTGGCATCTGAAGAACGCGCCTCCGGCAGAATTACCCTCCCTGTCAAAGTTGGATACGGATCCCACTATTATCCGAAACAGTCGTTGGAGATGTGATCGAGGCTGGGACGTCGATTTGGACGACGGTTCATCACACTATGAGATCTACAACAATCTGTTCCTGCAGGGTGGACTTAAACTACGAGAGGGGTTTTACCGCAACGTTTACAACAACATTGCGCTCAATAACACCTTGCATCCCCATGTCTGGTACGACAACAGCATGGATCGTATCGAACACAATATCTGGATGGGAGCCTATCGTCCGGCAGGTGGGATGCCCAAAGGAAAATGGGGCGAGAAGGTCGATTACAATCTCTTTCCCAGTCTCGCCACAAAAGAGAAGTACAAAAAGCACGGATGTGATCAACACTCCGTTGTTGGTGACCCTCTATTTCTTGACCCAGCCAACGGAGATTATCGGGTTTCCCCCGAATCAATGGCCCTGACAATTGGTTTTAAAAACTTTCCCATGGACCAATTTGGGGTGCGCAGTGAATCACTGAAGGCCATTGCAAAAAAACCTCAGTTCCCAGTGCCTTCTGACGAGTCCAAACAGTCAGTTTCACGACGCCCGAAGAACAAGGCCGAAGTACTTTGGTTAGGAATGACACTTCGTCCACTCACAGGTGAACAGTTTTCAGCATTTGGCGTGAGTCGTGAGCAAGGTGGGCTAACTATCACTCGCATGAATCCAAACATTCCGTCCCCATTTCAGGTCGATGATGTGATCCAAATCGTCAACCGGAAGGGGATTCGCGATGTGGCGACTTTCCTCGAACAAGTCGAAACTCTGGACGGCAACGCTGCTCATGTAACGTTTGTTCGTGACCAGCGCGCGCAAACCGAAGTTGTCGCCGACTATCCAACCTTGATAGTCGACACTGCCAACACCGCTGCACGCCTCAAACGCCTTCCTGTTCCGAACCATCAGCACCCTGTCACATTGGCAAACCCCTCCACTAACAACGAACCTTTGGCGGTTTTGTCTGACAAACAACTCGCGCCAAACTATGGTCCTGTATTCGCTAACGGCGTCCAGCATGGCTGTTACAAAACAGATTTGGGCAGTTTGACACCCATCGCTCAACTGACCAGCTGGTCCTATGGCATGAATGCAAGGGGAACGCAATCACTCATGCTTTACGGCAGCGCGGCAACAAAGGATCCTGGCTGGGACCCAGCAGACTTCCTTCCGATTGGTACCATTTCGGCCATCGGCTCCCCGCACCAATTTACCGCAGCCGCACTGCGGGCCAGCGACAACCAGACACTGGGTACCTACCGATGGATTCTATGGAGAACACAACCAGTGACGGCCGTGTCCGGTGGGGAAAACACCGCATTGCAGGAGCTCGCGATTGAGGTGGCAAAGCCTCGCTGAATGCCTCAGTTTTCAATCGCTATCTTTTCCACCGCGTAAAGGCCAAACGTTGCCAACCAATGATCCCCTTCGTAATGCCCGCTGTTGATGTATTGCAATCCGGCGTCAAGATGTCTCTGGGCGCTCTGACTCAAGGCGTTTACAAGGGAATGTTGGTGAGGAAGGGCAGCTGCCACGGACTGTAAACACCAAGCACGACTAAGATTGAGTCCAGCAAGATGAACGATCTTGGGGTCTGTCACATCGCTGACCACCACAGGTGAAATGGTTCCATCCGTGAGCTGAGTTGCAAGTTGTGGTAGAAACTTTGAAAACCATAACTCGAACTCTTTCTGGGGCAGAACTCTCCGCATTAAATCCGCTTCGTTCCAGCATGAAGAAAAGAAATCATGCCCTGACGGCTCATATTGGACAGGGAACGCCAAATCAGCGCCATAAAACTCCTTGGAGCGCTTGTTGACCAAGCGTTCCAGTGGTTTCAGCTCCATCGCGACAGCGTAATCGTGAATTTGCCCCAGCGCGAATGCCGTATCCGTATGCTGTCCGATCCGGATCGGATAGCTTAGCTTGGGAAGATAGTCCTCAATTCTCTGGACCAGGACCTTTTCCAACGGAGCGAGGTTCTGCCTCCAAACCTTTGCATCGCTGTCTTCCCATGAATCAAGCTCCATAACTAAGCGAAGCAGCCAAGCCCATCCGTACATTCGTTCAAATGTCTTTTGTTCATCACGTGCAAAAAACTCCGCCTCTTTAGCCAGCTTCTCTGCTGTTAAATGATTTGCGAGTGCTGCTCGCAGACGGTCTGCGTTTTCAATCTGGGGGTATTTCCTCAGCAATCGCACCAAGACCCAATGACCATGCACGCTGCTGTGCCAATCGAAACAGCCAAAGAAAGCGGGAAAATGATTTCTGGGCCTTCGAATCTGAGTCTCACTCGTGTACATCAACGACAACTTGGTCGGAAACTCGGTGTCGACTCCCTTTAAAACCAACTCTCCCCATTGCTCAGCAATAGAATCCTCCATGCCTTGTCTTCCACTTGTTGCTTCTTGAGCTGAAGCGTTATTTATCACCAACCCTAAACACCCCACAACGCCAACTGAGAACCAGACTCTTAACACTGTTGCACCTCTTTGGTGTGTATGATTGTTTTGAAAGAATGTTCAACTAGGGTCGACCGGAGTATGCTGCCAGCCTTCCATCCGTTGGCCTTCCGTCCGTTGCCAAGGCGTCTGCGTTGGAATGGTGCGCACCCCAATGAAACGCGACTCACGCTCCGTTCGACCATCAACAGTCGAGCTATACCGGCTGGATAACTTCACTCGATCGCCCACAACGCATCGAACGTGCGAATATAGATCACGCCATTCGAGATCACAGGCGACGCTGAGGTTGTTTCCTCCGTATCGTTTTGTGCAACGATTTTGAACTCGCGACCTGTCTTCACCACAGTCACTTTGCCATCGCGAGCAGTCAAATAAATGTGCCCGTCGGCGAGCACAGGTGACGCTCGGTGTCGATGACTGTGGGTACGCTCCATGTAAACCTGTTCACCAGTCTTCCGGTCCAATACCAAAAGCATTCCATTCTCTCGACACAAGTAGACAAGATCATCGTGGATGATGGGCGAAGGAACATCGGGAGTGTTATCATCACGCACCCACAAGACGGCTTTGCTGTCCGTTAAATCTCCTGTTTTCGACGCGTCGATTGCAAACACAGGACCATTCTTCGCAGTTGGGCAAACCACGATTCCGTCAGCTGCTGCAGGGGAGGATACGAAACGCAACGTTGGATGGTAACTCTTCCCCTGAGGATTCAGTCCACCCAACCGCCATTTTTCTTTCCCATCCTCGAGTGAATACGCAACTGTATAATCCGCGCCATGCGTAATCAGATACGACACTCCGCCGAAATTGTATAACATTGGCGACGCGTATGAATGTTCGTTCTCGCGTGACGCGCCGGTGACCCTTTCAGTGGCCCACAATGGCTGACCTGTGGATGCATCCACAGCAACGACCATTGCTTCCTGGGTGTCAGGCTTTCCATCACCATGGATCAATTGCACAAACAGACGGCCCTCGTGCAAAACAGGTGTTGCCGACATGCCAAACGCAATATCGAATTTTCCATAGCGTTCTTGGAGATCCGCGTCCCATACCAACGAACCATCCACGGTGTAACAAACCAGTTTCCCAGTGCCAATGAAGGCCCATACGTGCACCCCATCAGTGATTGGCGATGGGCTTGCTGAGTTGCCCTCGTCACCGCGTGCAGCCTTGTTTCCTTGTCCAATCAAACGGCTCCAGCGTTGCTTCCCGTCTGTACCAAAACAAAGCAGCACCAAATCGGTGCCCGAAGTGCTTGTCAGAAAGATCTTGTCATCCCAAACAACAGGTGTCGCCCCTGCGGGGCCGGGTAATTTTGAACGCCATTTCACATTCGATTCAGCGGACCAGGACTTCGGCAGATTAGTCTCGTTTGAAATCCCATTTTGCGTTGGGCCTCGCCATGAACCCCAGTTTTCTGCGGACAACGGCTGAACCACAAGCAGCCCAAACACAACGAAAGGAGTCAATTGAAATGGCTTCATGTCTGATCTTTGATCGGGGATACAGTAGAAAGTGCCGAACGTGAAAGCGCAGTGACGAAACTGCCGCTCACTCACTGCCATCATACAGCATCTTGCGGAGGGCAAGCGAACGCGCGGATCTCAATTACCGCTGGCAAAACACGGACAGGAACTTATGAACGAATCCAGTCTGTCGCGATCGCTATTTGCCTACTACCTTCCCCGAACGTCTCCACTGAACGAAACTAACCAATCCGGCCATCGCAATAGCTCCCACCACCGAGCCGATAAAGACTCCACCAATAAAACCAAATGAGTCCCGGAAGTCCATCTCAGGCAAACCAGGATTGAAGGTCGCAATCATCCACGTGCCGAAACCGCTGGTCACCCCCAGATACCCCCCCACCACAACCCCTAGCAATGCACCAACAAGACCAGCCACACTGGTTTTTTTCACATCCACCTTAAGCCCCGTGTGTAACCCCGAAACGAGAATCCCTCCCACAGTTCCCGCAATCAATCCAACTGCCCCTAAGAACATCGAGGCAAAAAAATCACTGGATGAAATAAGCCAGCCGTAAGCGGCCCCTGCACAACCCGGTACCGCTGGCCAAAAAAGAGAACTACCTTTCATGGGTACACTCATCTTACGAGATCAATTGATGAACCGGCGATCACTCGCGGCCCAGTTCCCACACCACTCGCTGCATTTCCGCCGAAATTTTACCAGAGTCCAGAGTCCAGAGTCCAGAGTCCAGAGTCCAGAGTCCAGAATTCAGAGTCCAGAGCGTTGCATGCAACCACCCATCAAAACACTTGATCGGGTGGCTCGATGAAGCGTAGAGAAACTCTCCTGTGTCTCATTCGAAGTGGGCCACAATCGTTAGCATCCTTGATGTTGGCTGCGAGATCCGAGGTTCAGGGTGGTGAAAACCGCTTGAGAATTCTAAGTGGCTGCCTCAACGCTTCTTCTTTTTATTGTTTCCAAAAGACCATAAATCTGATGGGGTATAGGCATCCCGCATGTAACCATCAATACGTTGCACAATCTCAGGATGTTTTTTGGCCACATTGTCAACCTCACCGAGATCGTTGGCGAGGTTATAGAGTTCGAGCGTTGAGTCAGGATTTTTACCAACATTGTTGCGAACGCCCTTCCATTGTCCCCAACGGACAGCTTGCTTGCCACCGCG
>Ga0315331_10002477_pt1 | contig 14018 bp, 2 predicted proteins | sample M160m34915metaG_FD_203456 | JGI IMG/M metagenome (GOLD analysis project Ga0315331, IMG submission 203456) | Ammonia-oxidizing marine archaeal communities from Monterey Bay, California, United States - M1 60m 34915 | ecosystem: Environmental > Aquatic > Marine > Intertidal zone | place: USA...
CTTGATAACCATGTAACACCGTATCAGCTTTCTGATGTGGCCTTGTACGTGAAGTCTGCCGGCGCGCTGCACACCGTAGATCCATTTGCGGGTCAAGCTGGGGATTCAACACGAGTCGCGAACATTGAAGACAATATCAAAGATGTGGTCATGCGTTCCGATGGAAGGTTCTTTGGTTACCAAAGTGTTGCCGGAGCCGATGATCAGGTTGGTAACCTGGTTGAGATCAATCCTGCGGATGGATCAGCGATTTCCATTCAATCGGACGAGATTGTCGGACGAAATCCGACGCTCAATCTCACGGATGCTGCACTCGAAGATGTTGCTACCAGCGACGAAGCAGGGGCTATTACCTTCCGTCGTAACGATACAAACGACTACAGTTTGTTCTATGCAGTCCGCGAGACGGATGCACTGGATCCAGCAGTGGCCACAACCAATTCCAAGCTTTACAGTGCCGACAGCACCACAGGCTCGGCTGCCGGACGCGAGCTCGGTGACATACAACCAGCCGGTGTCACGTTTGCAAGCCTTGTGTTCCCAATTCCTTTCGTGGATGCCACTCCCAATGTCGCTGCTGTTGATGTTGAATCGAAAATTCCAGGTGCTGATGGGAATTTTACGATCATTATCACAGAGGCGAATGATGATTCGACGATCAATGCCGATCCGGCCACTGGCATCATCGAGATCAGGCTTGATAATGACCCCAATCCCACCGCTGGTGGACTTGTTGACCTCATCAATGGCGATGCCATAGCTCGGCAGATGGTTGTTGCTAATGTGAGAGTCGCTGACGGTCTGACTGGCCCTGGCCAGGCAGCCGATGTCGATGGCACTGTTGCGGGAACGTACGACGGTATCTTTGGAGTCGATGGACCCACGGTGCCGTTATTGGGCCTTGATGGTCCACTCAATGGCCGAGTCACGGGGCTTGCCTACGCTGATTTTGATGGATTGGCTTTGTTGGGTGTAACCGATGCTGGTGAAGTCATCGCGATCGATGATACATCTGGTGCCGTTGTTGCTCGTGCTGATTTCGGTGGTTTATTGCCTGGGGATTTTGAATTTCAGGGCTTGGCACTGGGGCCGCAGAATGTTGAGGGTGGTGCTTATCAGAATACACTGTTTGCCATTACTCGTAGTGGAAGACTTCATGCAATTGACCCGCTACAACTGTTAGTTGGAGCAGATCTTTCATCCGCAGTAACGCTTCAGAATGCTTTGCGACCCATCTTCGATACCACTGGCGACGGTGTCGCTGACTCCTCGTCCGTCGATACAGGTCGAATGAATGTCGAGGGGCTCGCCTTTTCGCCACTCGACTTTAATATGTGGCATGACACCGAGCGGCGTGGAGGTGATGCGGGACATGGTGTTAATGCTTCTCCTGATTCCTCGCGCGAAGGCGCTCAGGGAGGCACCAGTCTCTACTTCGGTATTGAGGCAGCTGGTGGAGGAACTCAGCATGGAATTCTTAACTCGGACATTGCAGATGATCTTGCCAGTAATCCTCTGATTGCTGGAACTTACAACATGCCGGGAGGTGGTTATGGATCGCTGGAGACTGACACCTTTGATTTGGCGGGATCGAATTATCACGACCGGCCGACCCTTTACTTCAACTATTTCTTGGGAACTGAAGCATCCAATGGTGCCTTTGACGATTTCCGTGACAGTGCTCGCGTTTTCATCAGTGAGAACGGAACAGATTGGGAACTTGTAACAACCAATAACTCAGCTCTGAATCAGGAACTTGCAGCTTTCAAATCACAGTTTTCTGATGACGGACTGAACTCGGCGACACCTCGTCCTGAGAACCAGCAATTGCGTCAGGAATTGCATGATAATACGGGACAATGGCGCCAAGCTCGTGTTGATTTATCCACCTATGCGGGAAAGTCAAATTTGCAGTTGCGATTTGACTTTAGTACCGCAGGTAGGATGAGCGAGACGTTTAGTCTGGGCGTTGATGATGATGGTGGCGCAGATCACAGTATCAATGCTACATTTGGCGAACTTTCTGATGAGCCTAACAATCGTCGTTCAATCCGCAGCACCAACAACAATCATGAAGGGTTTTACATCGACGATATCATCGTCGGATATGCAGAACGTGGGGAGATGGTGACGGGTGCCGTAGCGGACCCGGCAATTGTTCAGGTGGCTCCTAATCCTGTTGGATTTAACAATCCAGCCTTTGGGCAATACCAACTTGAGGTCAGACGCACCGAGGACCAGTACATCGTCTTCGAGGAAGGTGCTGCCCCTTACGTTGATTCCACCAGAGTTTTTGACACTGATCTGCGGTATGTCGTAGAAGACGTTCTGAATGAAGCCGGTGACGCAGCAGTCGATGCCTCGATTGTTCCCAGCGGTATTGATGCCGATCGCAATCGCGAGCGACCCCAAGGCGTTTTCATCATTGATTCGAACTTCATTACGGACTCACAAGTTCGCGGGGTAAACATCCAGCCAGGTGTGACGCAGGCGGGCGGAAACGTACCGCATCCCGGATCAGTGATTCAATTTCCTCAGCTGAATGCTGAGAATCTGGTACCCGGTGTTGTTGTCCAGAACAATGTGATCGCAGGATCATCCGGGATCAGGTTTGCCGGTGAAGCGGCAGCGAATCCAAATCGTCCCGTCAGCTTCGGAAGAATCATCAATAACACCATCGTGGGTGATGGTGGAACCGGTGTTGGTGTCAGCCTGGAAGGTCGAACCAGTCCGACCCTGATCAACAATCTGTTGACTGATTTGGCAAACGGAATCAATGGCACCGGGATTCAATCTGTCGTCAAATCCAACTTCTTCCAGGACAATAACAACAATGGAACGACCGGTACGGATGCGATCTTGGCTGCTGCCGGTGATCCGTTGTTCCTTGATGCCAGCAATGGCAACTACATTCTTGAGTCTGCTTCGCTGGCGGTTGACAGCTCGCAGAACACCGAGCAGGACCGACTGAACTACCTTAACTTCAAGACTGAAATTGGACTGCCGGCCTCTCCAATCTTTGCGCCGGATCGCGATATCTACGGACAGCTGCGAGTTGACTCGAATGCCGGTCTAGGCGGTGGTGGCTCCGCAATCTTCAAGGATCGAGGTGCAACCGATCGAGCCGATACCGACGCGCCTTACGCGGTTCTGTTGAATCCTGTTGATAATGATGCTCTTGGGGAAGACACTGATCCGACAACCACCATCGTGCGGGTGACGGATCCTCTCCTCGAAAACTTCACCATCCTGCTTGGTGATGGGCCAGGACCAAATTCGCCGTTCCAGGGGACAGGCGTCGACAACCAGACGGTAGACGATCCAAATGATCCGAATATCTCGACACGAGCGATTACCATTTCACGGAATCGTGAGTTCCTTGAGGAAGGCGTTGATTACAACGTTGGTTACAACGAGTTGACGGGTGTCTTGTTGTTGACACCTCTGTCCACACTTTGGGAGCCCACTGGTGTTTATACGATTGAGCTCGATAACACTCTGATTGCCGACCGCGTCGGTAATCGATTGCGACCTAATCAAACCGATGGTTCGACTCAGTTCACCGTGATCATGCCCCAAGTAGAGATTGATTTTGGTGATGCCGATCCCTCCTATGCAACGCTGATCGCTGACGATGGTCCACGGCACGCAATTATCGATGGCTCAACGCCGCGATTGGGTAAGTATGTCGATGGTGAATTCGATGCTCTCGTGATCGATCAGGATGACAACGCGATCGTTGATGTCGCTGGGAATGCGGGAGAGCCTGGTGATGGGCCGTTCGTGGTGATCGGGTCGGGGACGCCGCAGGTAACCGTCGACTTGACTGTGTTGCCAAATGTAGGTGACACGTTGTCCGTGACCACCGAGTCGATGACCCTTGTGTTTGAACTGGTGCCGGAAGGTGGAAGCACAACAGGATTCGGTCGAATCCCAGTGGTTTACCCAACTGGGGCAACCGTGAGCGACATCGCGGACTTGCTCGCTGGCAGTATGCAAACTGAATTTGCCGTCGAATATTTCCAAGGAGCCGTTACTCATACGCCGGGTACCACGCAAATAACGCTGGATGCACTGGATGACGAGGACGGTGTTGCAGTGGGACTGTTCGATGATGGGGGAGCAGGCCAAATTGTCTTCATCACCCCGGGAACCGATCCGTCAGATGCGTTGACCGAGGATATTGTCGGATTCCTCAACCCGCTGGATCCATGGGGCACCAATGTTCCTGTTACTGTGGCCGGGCAAGGGTTGCTGCAAGCCTGGGTTGACTTTGATCAGAGCGGAACATTCGACGATGATGAACAAGTCATCACGGATGAGCCTGTCAGTGATATCGATGGCGGGCTGAATGTTTTGACAATTTTCACGCCCGAAGATGCCGCTGCCGGGCGTACTTGGATGCGTGTTCGAGTGAGCAAGGACGCAGGGCTGTCACCCACTGAATTCAGTATTGGTGGTGAGACCGAGGACTATCAGATCGACGTGATTCCTGTCCCTGTTCCCGTGCCACAGGACGACTTTTATGAGTTCAATGAGGACACGACTCTCACGTTCCCACCTGCGGATGCAATCACTGCCAATGACCTGTTGATCCCGGACGAGTCCGTTAGTCCTGTTGATGTTCAGTATGTGATTGGTACTGAGCCCACCTTTGGTACGCTCGACCTTGCAAGCACTGATTTCCTTGAGACTGGTAACTTTACCTACACTCCCAACGCGGACTTCAATGGTATCGATACATTCACCTATCGAATCATTACTCAGGACAGTGGTTTGATTAATGGTGATGTGCCAAACGCATATGCCACAGTGACGTTGAGCGTTCTGCCCGTGAATGACGTCCCTGATGCATCTGCTGCAGCAGTCACCGGTGAAGAAGATCGTGCTCTGCTAATTACACAAAGTGATCTGTTGGCTTCCGCCAATCCAGATAACGAAGAGCCATCACCATTTGTCAGACCAGCTGATTCGACGCTGAACCCTCGTGACGAAGATTTGATGAATGAGGTTAATCAAACTTTTGTGATCACTGAGGTCCAGGGCGATGGTGGTCCTGTATCAGCAGCAGTGCCAGCCAGCAGTGGGACTAACCTCGCAATTAACGAATTGGCTGGCGGCGTAACCATCACGGTCACGAATACGACAGTTGGTGATGTCTTCAGCCTCGCCTATGCAGGCACGACCGCAACCTTTGAGCTGCTGGATATCAACTCCCTTGAGCCCAAGGATGGCACCGTTTCAGTCTTTGTTGATTCGGCAACTGCTAATGCCGACAGTATCGCTGCTGCTTTGGCAGTGGGTATTGCTGGCGAGTTCGCTGGTCAGTCGCCCGCGATGAATGTTGCGGTAAACAACAATGTTGTGACTGCGTCCTTCATGGCATTGGATGTGGACGCTGTTGGAGCGGGAACAAGCTTTGATGCTAATTCGATCAATCTCGTTAATGTGGTTGCCGAACCGACAGCGGGTGATTCTGTCACCCTTGAGCTCGATGGCAACACGATTGTGTTTGAATTGGTTGCCGAGGGTGGTTCACCAACGGGAGCCGGTAATATCGGTGTCAACTTACTGCCGTTCGCAGATCCTGCTTCCCCGGCAGCGCAGGCGTCAACTGCTGATCAGCTGATGCGGGCGATGAATGCCGCCTTTGTGCAGCAAGGATGGGGTGTGGCTGCCTCTATTGATCCCGCCACTGACGCTAATCAGATTGTGATTGGGGAATCGGCTGTCACAGCTGGGCGAGCATTCGAAACCAACCGTGGCGAGGCAATTGCCCTGTTTGATCATGCCGACGCACTCATTGAGATGTACTACATCGGCAACACCGATTTGAATCGTGATAACGCACCCGTTATTGGTGGAGACGCCAACAATCTTGATGAGATCTCGTTTGTTGCCACGGATGATGGAATCTCCATCGACTTGGTCAATAACCGATTTGTCTACGGGCAACCCGAAACCGCGCCGATTGCAACTGCAGAGATTACGATCCTTCCGCAGAATGATGTTCCCGTTGCAGCTGACGATGAAATTCGGATGGATACTGCTGATCTTGATCCAGCGACCAATACCGACCTGACTGCTTGGGAGCAGTTCTTTACAACCGGTGTTGTGCCCGAGCCAACCGAAGATACGCCACTGACCATCCCCGGTGCGTTCCTGATTCAGAATGACCTGCGTGGGCGCGCTTCAGCCGCTGACGAAAATATCAATCCTTCGGAAGGTGACAACAACGACCTGCGGATCATCGTGGCATCGGCAACGGCAAATTGGGACACCAATTCGCTGGGTGGCAGTGTGACTCTCAATCCTGCTACCGGTGACGTGGAGTTGATGCCGCCGACCGATCGATTTGGCGACATCTCGTTTACGTATACCATTGCAGATTTGGGTGCCAATGAGTTCATTGATGGCACACAGAACACGCAAATGCTTGAGTCACTGCCAGCTACGGTCACGGTTGCGATTCAGCCTGTGAATGATGTGCCCGTTGCTCACGATCGAAGCTTGGAATACACAGAGTCAAGTGATGATGTGGCGGACGTGTTCACGTTCACTGCGAATCAACTGATCAATGGTGATGGTGTCTCGGAGACACAGAACACGCCGCATGTTGACACCACAACGCTGCCTTCTCCATTCAATGAGGCGACTCAGCAGTTGCGGGTCGTCGAATTCACGACTTTGGCTGGAACCGTAGTCGCACCATCGTCAGGAAATGGGGACGTAACTTTGCCGAGTGACGAGGGTGGGCAATACACGTTCACGTTCGCGAATTTCGCTTTTGTCTCCGGTACATTCCAAGCCTCGCCTAATTATAACGGGCGTACTCCATTCAATACCCCAGAGACGTTTACCTATCGTGTCTCGGACGATGGACTTGCAAGTGCGTCAGCCTTGAATCAGGGGTACCAGGACTTTGATCAACCCGATCAAGTGTCATTGAGTGATCAGCAGGGAACCGTTTCGATTACGGTCGCTGAGACCAACGATGCTCCGGGATTTGATATCCCTGAACTGACTGTCGATATCCTTGAGCGTGATGATGAACTTGGCACTGTCATCGTGGGATTTGCGGAAAATATTCTGCCCGGTCCGGCTACCGCAATCGATGAGACCGCTCACCAGAATGTGTCGTTCTCTTTCACTCTGGATTCAAGTTTTCCGAACGTTCTTATTCAGTCAGTGACGCTCTCGCCTACCGGCGATCTGACGATTATCACCGATCCAGATGCGGTTGGTCAGGCAAAGATGACTGTAACGGCGACCGATGCTCCGAAAGACTCTAATGAGCCCTTCATTGCTCGGACAACTGTCGAGCAGATCACCATCAATGTGCGACCGGTCAATGATGCTCCACGCTTGGACAATAGCGTGGTTGACACCGATTCGGGTACAACCGGAGGACCTGATCAGGCGTGGAAGGTCGCACCTGAGGACGCTCTGGGGCAAGCTCCGATTACCTACACTCTTCGCGAAGATAATACGCAGAGTGATGGCGTGATGCAGGATTACACCATTCCGATGACTGCTTCTGTGGTGGGCGGTTACCAGCAAATGGGCATGCTTGATGTCTTTACAGTAGGGCCGCAAAACGAGTTGGTCGACATCTTTGATGGATTTCCGGGTGTGCCGCCTTTTGATACTGCAACTGAGCAGCGACTTGAACTGGTTGATTTTGGTTCTCCCTCGGATTTGAATCCTGCTGTTTTGATTACAGATCGCGGTGGGGTTTTGACACCTGTTGTGGATCAGGGAACCGGTTTGATCACTGCGTTGCAGTACACGCCGCCGCTGGACTTCAATGAGTCGTTTGGTGGGCTCGACTCATTCCTGTATACGGTACAGGACAACAAACCAGGTGATGGTGAAACGTATGACTTGGTAAGTGGGACTCTGCTAGAGGATCGCTTGACGCGGACGAATCGCGTTTACCTGCGGATGAATTCGGTCAATGATCGTCCTGTCTTCACTCCAGAGACCGCGGAAGTCATCGTTCTTGAGGACAGTGCTGAGTACACGCGACCAAACTACGCCATCAATGTACTTGGTGGACCCCTGCTGACTGCATTCGACGAGCATTCGCAAGATCTCAGCTTCACCGTGGATCTGGTTGGGAAACCTGCGTTCTATACAAACCCTAACCTGACACTGAATGACTTCTTTAGCGTTGTACCCAACATCGATGCGACAACTGGTGTGCTTAATTTCAAGCCTGCCGCTGATGTGTTTGGTGCATTTGAATTTGAAGTCCTGCTTGTCGATGATGGGCTGAATGACTTGACTCGTGGAGATCTTAACTCCTCAGAACCGTTTCAGATCACAATCGACATTCGCCCCGTGAATGATCCGCCAATCGATCAGAATCCTGTGGATCTGAATCGTGAGATTGCTGAGGACTCAACCGTCGAGTGGGATCAAGCAACACTGCTGGCACCGTTTGTCGCGGGACCTGACAATGAAACTACCGTGACCGTGGGCGGCCAACAGACGCTTAGGTTGGCACCAACGGCGTTCCCCACCGACAGCAGAAACGGTGGTGTTGTGCATTACGTCGAAGAGAATGGCGAAATTAAACTTCGGTACACGCCACGAGTCGACTTCAACGGTGTGGATGAATTTGTCTACACCGTGATTGATGATGGTCAGAGTGTTGCAATTGACGGCACTGTTTCCACGGAGCCTCGAGTCGCGACCAAAACAGTCACCGTGAATGTTCTTTCTGTCAACGACAGGCCACGGTTCAGTGGCGTTTTTGACCAGCAGAATCTCGAAAATGACGGTTTGGTTTCTGTTGCAGATTGGGCGACCAATGTAATGCCTGCCGCGGAAACGGCCGCGGACGAAACCAATCAGGATCTTCTGTTCGTGTTCGATTTGGTGTCCGGACCAGTCGATATTTTTGAGACTTTGCCATCCGCGGTCATCGATCGAGAAAACACGTCTGCGACCCTCAATTACACATTGAAAGATGATGTGAGCGGCGTCGTGGTCTTCGACGTGACTCTGGTTGATGATGGTGACATATTTGATGTCACAGATAATCCTCCTCTTGACCATGAATGGGTCAGTGATCCACCTCGACGGGTGACGATTGCTGTCGAGGGCGTCAATAATGCACCCTCCTTCGATCTGGATATCTCATCCGTGAGTATTGGTGAAGACAGCGGGCCGTATTCGCAAGTTGTGATGAGCAGTATCAGTCCGGGGCCAGCTGACGAGTCCAATCAGATTGTCAGTTTTGAGATCTCTGAATTAACGGTCGAACAGGCAGCGGTATTTGCGGCCCAGCCCGTCATCAACTCTGCTGGCGTGCTGCAGTTCACTACAGCAGTGAACCAGAACACAGTACTGTCGGGGCCTGTCGTCTTGAGTGTCACCGCTCGTGACTCCGAAGGTGGAGTCAGTCAGCCAGTTGAAATCTCGATTGCAGTTTCAGAGCAGAATGACGCCCCTGTCGCTGTTGATGACACGCTGAATGATACTGACGAAGATTCACTCGTTATCATCCCTCAAACTGTATTGTTGAGTAATGATATCGATCCGGATCTGTTCACCAACGACAATGAAGCTTTGGCAGTGGTTCTCAACACCAATGCCAGTGCATTTGGAGCGACGCTCGCGTTGGACCCGGCGACTGGGGACATTGTCTATGATGCCGCTGGTTCACCAGCCATTCAATCGCTGGGGCCAGGCGAGTCACTGATTGACTTCTTTACCTATCAGGCTGAAGACAATGCCGGATTGATCAGTGGGTTGGCAACTGTGTCTGTACGCGTCACTGGCATCAATGATGCCCCAACCGTTGTCGATGATGAAGTCGATGTTGATAATAGTGGCGTGACCGTTATCAATGTGCTTAGCAATGATCGTGATGTGGATGGAACTATCAGGGAGTCAACGGTTGATTTTGGACTGGTTCCGGCCTTCGGAACCGTTTCTGTCAACGCTCAGGGTGTTGTCACTTACCGGTCGTTCGGAGAATTGACGAGCGATGATACGTTTACGTATAGCGTGAAGGACAACCTCGGAGCGAGAAGCGACGAAGCATTGGTCACGGTCTCAAGTAACCAACCGCCAATCGCCGAAGATGATGTGGCGTTCACCTACATTGCCGAGTCAGTGCTGGTCGATATTCTTGATAATGATTCAGATGCCGATGGCTTCATCGACGAGCAGTCGGTAAGTATTTTGAACACGCCAGCCAATGGTGCTGCCGTGATTCAGTCTGATGGGCAGGTACTTTACTCACCCGCGAATGGATTCTCCGGCACGGACTCCTTCCAGTATGTGGTTTCAGACGACGGTGGTCGTGAAAGTAATTTGGCAACTGTCACCGTGACTGTACTAGCCAGCCGATTGCAAAACTCTGCCAATAAATTTGACGTCAATGGGGATGGGCTGGTGACAGCACTGGATCCTCTGCTAATCATCAATTACTTGGAAGCGTTTAATGTTCCTTCGATTCCTGTTCCTCCGACAGCGGTTGGACCAGATTACCTTGATGTCAACGGAAACGGATTTATCTCCGTCAACGACGCTTTGCTGGTCATGAATGAATTAACCCGCATTCCATCTGGTTCAGGCGAAGAGGCACCACAGTTAGCTCCGCTGGCCGACGACCGGAGCAACTTGTCACGGATCGATCGAGATGTCTGGGGCATGGATGTGAATGATTTGATTCCAATGGAAATTGCCAAGTTGAGCAACTGCGTGCCACTCGCTAAGGCAAATGTCATTGATCTACTGGCGGCAGAAAACGACAGTGAGTCAGACGGTGAGATTTTGAAGGCAGTAGACGAAGTGCTGACAGATCTGATTTGATCCTTTTGACGCCTTGAATTTGGATGGTACAGATCGTACGAAGGAGGCAGGCGAGTCTGCCCCCTTCGTTGATCACCTGTATTGTTCCCTTGGCTGCTAGTGCTTCATGGTTCATCTCACGACCTTGGTGCTGCTGGTTCCAGTGCAAGTCACTCAGGCCGAGTCACACAGGCCGAGTCACACAGGGCAGTCACACAGGGCAGTCACACAGGGCCAGCCATCCGACGTGGGCGTTTGGTTCATGGGGTCAAATGATCGAGTTCCGATAAAATTGCTTACGCCGGTCACGCGTTTTTTATGGATTGTGAGGCCTGCAGCAGTCGATACTTCCAGGTGAGGGTCTTTTCGTGGCCGTGGGAGAACTAGGCGATGAGCCTGATCGGGACAATCCAGCAATCGGCGGGGGCACTGCAAGCCGCCCAAATCGGGTTGCAGGTCGTCGGCAACAATATTGCCAACGCCAATACATCGGGCTACATCCGTCAGCAGTTAGAGCAGGCTTCTGCTTCTGCGGTTCGCGATGGTGGCTTGATCAAGGGGCTTGGGGTCCGGACCACCGGTATCGTCCAAAATATTGATAAGGCATTGGCTGAGCGGATGTATGGTGCCAAGTCCGCGTTGGACGGTGCTGAGGCATTGCAGCGGGCTTATTCTCAATTGGAGGAGATCACAACCGATCTCGACAATTCAGGATTAAGCCAGCAGTTATCACTCTTCAATAATTCACTGCACGAACTGTCCGCTCAACCATCGGATAGAGCATTGCGGGAGTTTGTGGTCCTTCAGGGCGAAACACTGGCATCAAACATCCGACGCACCCGCGATTCAGTTCTTGACCGGCGTGAATTATGGGATGGCGAATTGGCCAATATGACTAGCAAGATTAACCACTTGGCCAGTCGCATTGCGGATCTTAATATCCAGATTGCAGGTATTGAGGGTGGAGGATTGATCCAAAGTGATGCTACAGGTTTGCGAGATCAGCGATACCGTGACCTCGAGGAACTCTCGGGTATCCTCAGTATCAATGTGCAAGAGCAAACCAGTGGAACGGTGTCGGTGTTCATTGGTGGTGATTATCTGATCAACAGCGGGAACTACCGAGAGGTCTACACGGCCTACAATGAAAAAGTTAAGGGTACCGAAGTTCGAATTGTTGAAACTGACTCACCATTACAGACCAAAGAAGGAGTGCTTGTCGGAACCATGAAGGCACGCGATGGTGTGTTTGGAGCTTTTGTCGATACGATCGACTCCATGGCAACGGGATTGATTCGGAGTGTCAATGAGTTGCACTCTCAGGGGCAGGGACGGCGAGGATTTAGCGAGTTGGTTGGGTCCTCAAAAACTGAGCCAGTGGTTCCGTTGACCCGCGCAAACTTGCCTTGGAGTCCCAAAAATGGCACCTTCGATGTTAATGTGGTGGATGAGATGGGCGAGTTAGTTAGTACTCATCGTATCAACGTTCAAATGCTCGATCAGACTAGTGATTCGACGGTTGCATCGATTGTCGCTGATATCGATGCTATTCCGGGACTGCAAGCAGGTGTTACAAGCGATGGCAGAGTTAGCATTGCATCTGAGTCACCGGTCGCTCAGTTCACCTTTGGTGAGGATACCAGCGGCTTTTTAGCGGCTGCTGGAATCAACTCATTCTTTACAGGTAGTAGTGCCAGCAATATTGGTGTCAGTGAAAAGTTGCTGGAAGATTCAGACTATCTGGCCATTAGTTCAGGCGGTATCGGTGCGGATACCGAGGTCCTGAATCAATTGGTTGATCTTGTCGATGCTCCACTGGACGCATTGGATGGTAGGTCCGTTCGGGAAACCTACGAAGATACCGTGTCTTCCCTCGGGCAGCAGATTAGTTTGCAGCAAAATACGACGATTGGTTTGAAGGATTTTTACGCGACGCTTCAGAGTCAGCACCTCGCGATTACAGGTGTCAATATTGACGAAGAATCCATTCGTATGATTGCTTATCAGCGAGCCTTCCAAGCATCTTCAAGAGTCATTGCTGCAGCGAGCGAGATGCTGGAGTTGCTGGTCGCGCTGTAAGCCTTTTGCAGTGTAGCAAGCATCGCATCAGTAGTTTGCGACGCTCGGATTGTCTGAAGCTTGTTGGGACTCGCACTGTTGAACGAGGTCGCATGCATTCAGGCACCTGTAAGATCGCTGATTCCCAGCCAGTGTGCTCGCGCATCTGACTTGCTTAGGGCGTGTTGATTTTGGAGCCCATGGCTGTTTGGTTGTCAGCAAGTGCGTCGTGCTTTGTACGCGAGTGAGCCCTGCCTGATCAATCACTGCTAGAAGACGGCTTTTCACCCTGGCGTGTTGGTTTTAAGGCTGCAATCCACCGCGTGCATCCTTTGCCCAAGTTGAGTAGCTTATTCTGAAGCATAGACAGCGGCGAATGCTTCAGATGTCCATGGCGGTTAGCTTGGATGATTGACTTGCCGCCAATTTCGTAAGCTGTCAGGTATCCGTATCCAAAGCAATAAGTATCGATGCATACCAGGTGCCCGCGATCGAGTACTTGCCCATCAGCTTGTGGAGTATGCCCGACAATGACTCGTTTGCCGCTCATGTGGGGACCGGGCAAGGGAGGCATCAGGTGAGTCCAGTACGTCATCATTTCGGTCTGCTCAAACATCTCAACTTCAGGATCGTAGGATGCATGCACAAAGATTGTGTTATCGATCTCGTAGTACGGAAGCAACTCATGAAAAAAGACAAGGTGGTTCGACGGAATTCTCGACAGTGAACCACCGTAGCTCGCCAGAGTTGAGTTGCCGCCGTTAACACGCCATACCGAGTCATCCATGCCGTGGATAGCGACACCCATCAGCATGATCTCATGGTTGCCTCGTAATGCGACGACTTGAGTGCGTGTGCGTAATTCAATGATTTGATCAATGACATCGCGGCTGTCGGGACCACGATCGATGTAGTCTCCGAGGAATACGATCTCGTCCTCGGGTTGCGGATCAATTGCTTCGATCACCGAGCGAAGCGCTTTGGCGCACCCATGGATGTCGCCGATTGCGAACCGACGCATTTAATGCCCCGTTCGCTGTGAACGACGATTCGTTGGGGGACTGCAGTGATAAATCATGGTCAGAGAAAGTCAGAGGGAATTATGTTTTTTTGTTGAGGTTCAGTTTTAGAAATTCAGTTCAAGTTCGGATCAC
>Ga0315331_10002479_pt1 | contig 14018 bp, 13 predicted proteins | sample M160m34915metaG_FD_203456 | JGI IMG/M metagenome (GOLD analysis project Ga0315331, IMG submission 203456) | Ammonia-oxidizing marine archaeal communities from Monterey Bay, California, United States - M1 60m 34915 | ecosystem: Environmental > Aquatic > Marine > Intertidal zone | place: USA...
ACACCATCTCTGGACCCTTGATTGAGATGAAATTCGCCTTTGCTTCTTTGGCAATTGCTTTTGCAATCAGAGTTTTCCCGGTCCCAGGAGCGCCAAAGAGAACAATTCCTCTTGGAGGATTGATACCAAAATGCTCGAAAAGTTCCGGTTTAGTAAGTGGCCATTCGACAGATTCTTTGAGACGCTCCTTGACTTCGTGAAGTCCACCTACTTCTTCCCACCCAACCTCTGGAATCTCAACATATATCTCTCGAAGAGCACTCGGTTCAATTTCCTTAATGGCTTCTCGGAAGTCAGTCATTTTGACCTCCATTTTCTCAAGTACCTCGGCGGGAATTTGTTCTTCATCTAAGTCAATCTCAGGAAGATAACGGCGCAGTGCCTTCATTGCAGACTCACGAACTAGTGCAGAAATATCTGCGCCGACAAATCCATATGAATTATCCAATAACCACTCCATGTCAAAATCATCACTAATTGGCATTCCACGAGTATGAATGTTGATAATTTCCTCACGCCCATTCTTGTCAGGAACGCCAATTTCTAATTCTCTGTCAAATCGTCCAGGTCTTCGTAAGGCTGGGTCGATTGCATCACGACGATTTGTGGCTCCAATGACAACAACATTGTCGCGTCCCTGCATACCATCGAGAAGTGTCAATAATTGAGCCACAACTCTTCGTTCAACTTCTCCACTTACATCCTCTCGCTTGGGAGCAATAGAGTCGAGTTCATCGATAAAAATGATTGCAGGCGCATTGGCAGCTGCTTCGTCAAATATCTCACGCAACTGTTTCTCACTCTCACCGTAATACTTTGAGATAATCTCGGGACCATTGATAGATGTAAAATGTGCATTTGTTTCGCTTGCAACTGCTTTAGCAATCAGTGTCTTACCAGTTCCTGGTGGACCATGCAACAATACACCTCGAGGTGGATCTATTCCTAATCTACGGAAAAGAACAGGATGTTTTAGTGGAAGCTCAATCATTTCGCGGACCTTTTGTAATTGTTCGCCGATTCCACCAATATCCTCGTATGTAATACTGGATACTTCGGAGGCTTCTGCCTCATCAACAACTTCCTCCTTGATGATAATCTCAGTATCTGGAAGAACCTGTACAATTCCCTTTGGTTGAGTCTGTACAATCTGGAAAGGCAGAGCCTCAGCGAAGAGAGTCATGCCTGGAATAAAGATTCTATCACCCGCTACAACAGGCCTCTTGTTCAGGCCACGTCGAGCGAATCCTTCGATTCCAGGTCCAAAACGCACCTTCTGTTGCTTTGCCATTACTGGACTAAGAATGAGACGTGTGCATGCTTGAGTCTCAACCTTACGAATTACTACACGGTCACCTAAAGAGACACTCGCATTCTTACGAATTATACCGTCAATTCGAATCACACCAAGGTTTGCATCTTCTGGACGACAACGCCAAACAATTGCAGCGGTCGAACGCTCTCCTTCAATCTCAACAATATCGCCTGGTTTAAGATTCAACTCGTTGTCAAATGGTACTCGAGCCCTTCCATGACCTACATCGCTAGGTATTGCCTTGGCAACCCTAAGTTTCAGTTCTTTATCCGGTTCGTCTGACATTTCGGCCCTCCGTGCAATCTCTTGTCGTCAAAGGGGGTAGTTAAACCCAGCAATTCCACATTGTCAAATCGACTCTTTTGGTTATCAGAATCATGAGGTGCGATGCGGTGGTTTCTTGGCCGAATCAAGTTTCGCGCGCATTATGACCCACGCACTCGAGACTGGATTCGAGATAATGGATGCCAATAATCCGAATGATTCGCCAAAGATTCGAGGTTATAACATCATCAATGGACAATTAAAATTGGCTAGTGATGGTGCGACTTTTGAGAGTATAAACCCGGCTTGGCAAGATGATTGTCTGGGCGAATTTCCCCTCTCCACTAAGGATGATGTTCACGAAGCGCTTGCCGCTGCACGAGCCGCATTCTCTAGTTGGTCTGCAACTCCCGCTCCGACCCGTGGGCAAATTATAGGCAACATGGGAAGGTTACTGATGCAATACAAAGACGATATCGTTCGTGTGGAAACTCGCGAAATAGGTAAGACTCTGAAAGAATCTGCAGGTTCAGTACAAGAAGCAATTGACACTTGCCTTTTCTTCCAATCCGAGGGACGTCGACTATACGGACAAACGGTCAACTCTGAACTTCCTGACAAGGAACTATTCACCTACCGAAGACCACTCGGAGTTTGTGGAATTATCAATGCCTGTAACTTCCCAGCCGCAGTTCCATTCTGGAAGATGATTCCAGCAATCATGTGTGGAAACACCTGCGTCTGGAAGTCACCTCAGGATGCACCTCTTCTATCATTCATGCTCACACGCATAATGCACGAGGCGGGACTACCTGATGGTGTCATCAACCTCGTACATGGTAAGGGAAGTGGAGCGGGGCAACACCTCGTCGACGCTGTTGACGAAGGTTTGGTGAACAAGATTAGTTTCACTGGCAGCACTGCAGTTGGAAAGATGATAGGAGAAGTCTGTGGACGTAACCTAGTCAGTGCATCTTTGGAATTGGGTGGAAAGAATCCCCTAGTCATCATGCCTAGCGCAAACATGGAAAATGCAATCGAAGGAGCTTATTGGGCTGGATTCGGAACTGCTGGACAACGCTGCACTAGCCTAGGTAACCTGATTATTCATGAGGACATCTATGATGAATTTGTTGAGAAATTGATGGCGAAGGTTAAGTCGACCACAATTGGTGACTCAATGCGCCATGAAGATGTCCTTTACGGACCAATGTTGTCTGAGAAGTATGCTGGAGATTTTCTGAAAGAATTGGAAATGTGTGAGGCTAGTGGAGCAAAGAAAATCTGGGGCGAAGGAAGAATTACCAATGACAACAAACCTGAGAATTTCATAGGCGATGCTGGTGAAGGAGTCTACATGTGGCCACATGTCTATACTGATGTCACTGAAGATATGGAATGCTTCCACGAGGAGATATTTGGACCTGCAATCACTATTGTGAAAGCCAAGGATTTCGAACACGCTCTTCACCTAGCTAATGCTTCACCTTACGGCCTTTCCTCAGCCATATACACCAACGATCGGCTCGAGGCCTACCGATACAAGACTGGCATTAAAGCCGGAATGACGGGAATTAACAATTCAACAACTGGAGCTGAAGCGCACCTACCATTCGGGGGCGTCAAAGGTAGTGGCAATGGAACTCGCGAGTCTGGAATTTGGGTTATCGAGGCTTACTCATATTGGCATGCTGTCAACGATGAATTATCTGGTAAGTTACAACTCGCTCAGATGGATGTTGAAGAAATTGAGATGGAAGAAGCGGAAGCGAATTACTCAGGACTTGCTTGATTAAGTGGTTATGAAAAATGAATTGAACAGTTCTGCTGAACTAGCTCTTTTCAGGGAAACATGGGTTCACCACATTCAGGACATGGTAGACCCGGTAAGAAAGCACCTGGCATATATCCGCAGTTCTGGCAAATCGATGTTTCAATGTCGCCACCACCAAGCCCAACCATAATCTTCAATTTCTATATATTATCCACATTATTGAACCCATGCACTGAATCTATTCTGAACATTTAGAATACAATTGCTTATGGATAAGAGACATTGCGCATCACATGTAGGTGCGAATAGAATGGGCAGGACGATGAGGCTCCCCTTGAAGAAAGGCTTCGGGGCCACTGACAGAGTCGATCAATGGTGGAAAGGTCCGACCGCTATGGCTGCCTATCTTGGATTCATGATTTTGTATGCAACATGGCGTGGATTCATGGAAGCAGACTTCTGGATTTTCGAAGACTTTGGGAGAAGTGCTGGTCAATCTACCATGGCTATAGAGTCCAATGGCAGCCATGTTCTGAGCCCCCTCTTCAGTCCTCTGATTCTTCCAGGTAGTGGGACTTTTGGAGGACCTATACCTGAGTTCCTGTGGTGGATGAGTCCTGCAATGTTCATTCTGATTTTTCCAGCGGGTTTTCGTGCTACTTGCTACTATTATCGAAAGGCATACTATCGATCATTTATGCAACAACCAACTGGTTGTGCAGTTTCCAAGCCGTGGAATGAATACTCAGGAGAAACTGGACTGCTCCTAGTTCAAAATCTACATCGATATTTCATGTATGTAATGTTGGCATATCTGCCAATCCTATCCTTCGATGTGTGGATGTCTGTTAATTTCCACGAAGGGGGAATTCATGCCTACGGTGTTACTGTAGGTAGTCTAATTCTATTAGTGAATGTGATTATGCTAACTGGCTACACCTTTGGCTGCCATGCTTTCAGACACATTGTTGGAGGAGACTCTAATGATTGGACTAGCACTGCTATAAATCGGTTAAAGTATAGACTATGGAAATTGTCAACCAAATTCAATGAGCAGCACAAGGAATGGGCTCTCTATTCTCTATTCTGGGTTATGTTTGCTGACTTCTATGTATACGCATGCACTGATTCATTCTTCGGATGGTCTGATATTGTGATTTGGGGTGGTTTCTGAAATGACTGAGGATTATACTGTTCACGAACATGACGTTGTCATAATAGGAGCTGGCGGAGCTGGGCTGAGAGCAGCCATAGAAGCTAGCCAGAACGGCGCGAGTGTTGCAATGATATGCAAATCAATGCTAGGTAAGGCACATACTGTAATGGCAGAAGGTGGAGCTGCTGCTGCTCTAGGAAATAAGGATCCACGTGATAATTGGCAAACTCATTTCCGTGATACGATGAAGGGGGGTAAATATCTGAATGATTGGCGAATGGCCAAAATTCATGCTCAACAATCCCCAGACCGCATTCGAGAATTGGAGACTTGGGGGGCTGTTTTCGACAGGACTCCTGATGGTTTAACTAACCAACGTAACTTTGGTGGTCACACATATCCAAGATTGGCTCATATTGGTGACGCTACTGGTCTAGAATTAATTCGAACTTTGCAAGAAAAAGGAATTCATATGGGAATGGATGTTTTCATGGAATTCACCGTTCGTCGACTTTTCACATCTAATGGAAAAGTCACAGGATGCTTTGCCTATGACAGAAATAATGGTACTCTGCATGTATTCAAGGCCAAGACAATCGTATTAGCAACAGGAGGAATAACTCGGTGTTGGGCTGTGTGTTCAGGCTCTTGGGAATATACTGGAGAAGGGCACGCACTAGCATATTGGGCAGGAGCCGAAATAGGAGACATGGAATTTGTTCAATTCCACCCAACAGGGATGATTTGGCCCCCATCTGTCAAGGGAATACTTGTTACAGAGGGTGTTAGGGGTGAAGGAGGAATGCTAACTAACGCCAAAGATGAGCGATTTATGTTCAATTATGTCCCTGAAATGTACAAAGATGAGTTTGCAGATACAGAGGAAGAAGCACAAGGGTGGGTTGAAGAAGTAATTTCAGGACAACTGGCTACGAAGCGTAGACCTCCTGAATTACTCACACGAGACGTAGTGGCTAAAGCAATAAATTCAGAGAGAGAGGCAGGTCGCGCAAGTGAACATGGTGGTGCTTATCTTGACATCTCTTGGAGAGATCCAGAGGAAGTAAAGAAGAAATTACCAGGCATGTATCACCAATTCAAAGAGCTTGCAGCAGTTGATATTACCAAGCAACGGATGGAAGTTGGACCTACAGCACACTACGTAATGGGGGGAGTGAAGGTCCACCCTGAAACTCAAGAATCAACAATTTCTGGATTATTCGCAGCAGGAGAGGCGGCTACTGGTCTTCATGGGGCTAATCGCTTAGGTGGTAATTCACTGTCTGACTTGATTGTTTTCGGAAAAATTGCAGGTGAACAGGCTGCTTTAAGAGCCAGCCAGATTAATGACTTTGAGGAAATTGATGCCACAGAAATTGCAGACGTGATTGACGAAACATTGGCTCCTTTGAATCGTGAGAATGGAGAAAATCCAGCAAAAGTCGTCGAAGACCTGCGGGAAATCATGCAAGAGAAAGTTGGAATAATTCGAACTGGAAAATTGCTAGAAGAAGCTTTAGTTGATTTGGATAAACTTGAGTCCCGAGCTTCCATTACTAGCCCTGGTGGTTCTCGAATTTACAATCCTGGATGGCACCAAGCCTTGGAAATTGGTGCAATGATTGACGTTTCTCGAATGTGTGCCCTAGCTGCCTTAGAAAGAGAAGAATCTCGGGGTGGCCATACTAGAGATGATTTTCCAACACCTGATTACAAGCATTGGGGAAAAATCAACAGTGTGATTTCGATTCAATTAGATGGTACAATGGCTATCGAACACCGAAAATATCCTCCTATCGATTCAGAACTAAGAGAATTACTTGATGCAGATGATTTGCACGAGGAGGACTGAATATGGCTAAAGAAGTGACCTTCAGAGTTTTTCGAGGGAATTCAGTCGTATGGAAATCTGATTCCTTCGGAGATCCTATTGGCCAGATGGTCGATTACACAGTAGAAATGGATGAGGGGATGGTAGTTCTAGACGTGATTCATCGTATTCAATCTGAGCACGCGCCCGATCTTGCATGTCGATGGAACTGCAAAGCGGGGAAATGTGGTTCTTGTTCAGCTGAAGTTAATGGAAAAGCACGCCTCATGTGTATGACACGAATGGAGGAAATCATGGATGAGACTCCAGAAGGTCAACCCGTTTTGGTGAAACCTATGCAAGCATTCCCACTTACCAAGGATCTTGTAACTGATACTTCTTGGGCCTATGAAATGAACAAGAAAATGGTCCCAGTAAATGGACCTAAAGAACTAGATTGGAATTTCAAACAAGAAGAAGCCGATCGCATTCAGGAATTCCGTGGATGTATTGAGTGTATGCTATGTGTCAATACCTGCCACGTACTGAGAGAGCATCAGATGTTCGACGAATTTGCCGGACCAAGATTTTTCGTTAGATTAGCAGGATTAGAAATGCACCCTCTAGATACAAAGAGTCGAATTCCAGAAATTAAGGAAGATTTTGGAATTGGATATTGCAATATTACCCGATGTTGCACAGAAGTTTGTCCGGCTGGAATAAGCATTACAGATAACGCAATTATTCCATTAAAAGAGAGGGTTGTAACAGAATATTATGACCCTCTAGCAATGATTGCTAAGAAAATTGGACTCCGCTGACTAAATTGTCATTGGAAGACAAAGAATGAGATATTACCCCCGCCCAGGATTTTCCTAGGCGAGGTTACGTGGATCAGTGCTAAAGAAAGAAAAACCGGTACACCCTGAAAATCAGAGGCGCTTGATTCCGGTCTTCTTCACGTTGGCCTTCTTGATCTTGGCTGGGAGCCAAGCCGGTCCATTCGCAGGCTTTGGTACCATTGCGGTTGAGCCTGTGAAGCAATGTACCTTGTTCGTGCCGCGCTCGCGCAGACAGATGTCGGTATGACCACGAGTTGCTGCTTTCAGAGCAGCACCGCGGGGTTGCTTACTCACGAAAACCTGAGCAGTGTCATTGTCACCCTCCATCAAAACGAAGTATTTTTTGCCAGACATTGAATTATCCACCTCCACAGGGTGGGCCACTCAGAGAGATTATGAAGTTTGAGGCTGATAAACGCTTCACTGCGCCGCTGAGGGGACCTTTTGGGGATTTCCGTAACCCCAAAAAATTACAATAATGACCTCATAATTCTGCACAAGCAAGGGTTTTTGTGTTGAGAACTCCATCAATTGAGCGAATAGAGTCAACCACTAAACGAGCAATCTCCCCCATATTTGAGGCTTCAATTTTTAGTATCAAATCGTGGTCTCCGAATAGAAGATTTGCATCCACAATGAATGATAACTTTGAAGCCTCGTTGAATACAGAGAATTCAGAGCCAGGCTCGACATTAATGAGAACATAACCTACTGACATCAATACTTCTAGAGGCGTTGACCGAATTAAGCCTTCGCCGGCATAGAAGTTAGAGATTATACCTACGATGAGGTAATATCGGGTGGCCTGCTCTCGTACCTATATGGCCGAGACAGTCATCGTGCGAGAGTGCAAATATGGACAGGTCAGAGTACTATTTGGCAATATTCTGCGAGTAGACGGTGACCTCTTGGTTACGACAGCTAACAATCGCCTAGCAGGGCGAGAAGGCCTAGATGAGAAAATCCATCAAAAAGCCGGTCCTGAACTTCGTGAATTCACCCACCAAATTGCAGTTGAAAGAAGAAAGGAGAACTTACAGCCGTGTGGAGTAGGTGAAGCCGTAACTACACCGGGATTCAATTTGCCTTTTGAAAATCTAGTTCATGTTGTAGGACCTGATTGTCGACGACCTAATCAAGATAACTTTCGTCGCGACCTATTGAAACAATCCTATGCTGCTATGTTCAATCAAATAGAGGCTGTAAAAAAGCGTGAGACTTTGGTTATGCCACCTATCTGTATGGATATTTTCGCATATCCACACCGAGAAGGCGCAAGGATGACAATGGAAATTGTTCTAGCTTGGATGGATGAAGGAGAAGATCCTGGGACTGATATGGTTCTCATCGTTACAAATGATAATCAATTCCTCAATAATATGAAAACTGTTTATCGAGAATCTGAAGATAGGTTTCCTGGCATAGACAGAACTAGGGCCTTCAGAAAAGGCAAGTACCCCTGAGTTAGAAATCAGCGGTCTAAGTTACCAATATGCAAATTTACAGCCTCGGTTAGTGTGAGCCGCCCAACAGCAACCGATCTTGCCAAATTTGCTGGAATGGTTAGCCTTCCTTCAGAAATTCTGCGACTCCTACGCTGAATTTCACGAACTTCTCCTTTTGATGGAGTTACTTGTAATCGCTGAGTAATTGGAATTCCTTCCAATGAACTAATTGTTCTGGCAGCAGAGATATGATCATGACGCGATCCTTGCGAAGTTGAATGCTCATCAACCAATTGTACAGATAAACCACGAGCAAGACAAACGTTTGCAATTCGAGATGATATGGTTCTCACACCATCACCAATTCGAACTACAGACTCGGCAGGAGAAATATCTAGCAATATTTCTGTTATTCTGTCAACTACTGCGTCAACTGATTCCAATTGCATAGAACCTGCAGGTCGTCCATCGGCTAACCATGCTAAACCTGGACGAGGGCCAGGGTCAATTCCAAAACAAATTCGCTGAACTTGGTCTCCAACATACATCCTATTGATTATTGAACCAATTACAGAATCTATTTCTTCAATATCACATCCTACCCCGCGACCATCATCGGTAAGTAGGACTTCAGCGTGAGAACCTATCCAATAATTGACCCCGATTGGAACTGGATGGGAAGTATCAATCTGAGAATATTGTAGACCTGAAGCTCTCAATCTATTGAGCAATCGGTATGCCAAACGAAAGTCATCTGTCCGGACAGCCACCTCTGACACAGTTTGTCAGAGTTAGACCTCGCATTCAATGATTACTAACTAATCACTAGAAATCCTACTGATTTTAGATGAACTGCATTTTCTCAATTCGGAAGAGGGAAAAATAAGGAAAATATATCATTTTGAGTAATTGTCAAGCGATGTCGTCAATAACCTTGAGAATAGGCTGCATATATGAGCAGCGTATATGAGCGTGAATTACGCTCGGTTCTAGCAGGAGAAAAAAAAGGTGTTCAAGCAATCACTCGTTCCTGTAATGAAGTTGAAAGAGCGCGTGCACTACAAGTTTGTCAGCGCCCTTTTCTAGTGGTCAGAGCCCCTGGGAGTGGAAGTGAGGGAACTGGAGATATTCTTGCACTTAGAGGAGATATGTGCTTTCCTATTGAAGTAAAATCATCGAAAATCGATAAGATATACTTGTCAGGGCGAACTAAGTTACAATACGATGCACTCAAGACTACTGGAGAGAAATGTGGTCTACTACCTCTTTATGCATTCAGACTCAAGGGAGTCAGAGGGGACAGTTGGACTATTATGAAAGTGCCAGTTGAAGGATTGACTGGAAAGTTGCGCACCCTGGCAAGATCGATACCCCAAGTACCTCTGACTCGTAATGGTTCACCATATCTGAACTGGCATGAAGGAATGCCTCTACACAGATTCTTAGCACTTATCAGCCGCTCAGATGGAGCCCGATTAATCGAAAATCAAAATAATATTAACTGAAATTTTCAACTAACTCTCTAGAAATGATTCGGCTTCAGAGAGGTGAGATTTAACCTGCTCTATTTGAGTTCTAACATTGACTAGACTGGCTTGCATCAGCAATCGAGATATTGTTTCACTCTCGCGTCGAAGTCGGTCAATTTCCCTCATATGTTTACGAGTCTCTAACCCCTCGCTGTCACTCACGTCTATCGGAAGTAGTAGAGGGTAAAGTAGTTCATCACGTCTCGAGCACATTCAAGAATGGGTAGCCTTGACCAACTGATATGGAGCAAGGGCTGAGTCTCAATCAGTTACTCTTTATTGTGCTCCTAGGGCTTTTTTGGATTAATGGATGGGCTCCCTTATGGACTGTGTTATTAGTTTCAATATGGTATCTATCTCTTATTTGGTTAGAGCAGAATGGAACTCTAGACAAATGGAACGCATCACGTGCTTTAGGAATCATCTTGATGCTTCGAACTAATCGCGGCAAAGTAGCATTAGAAAAAGTCTCGAATCCTCGTCGATTTTGGAGATGGTATGGTGAATTCTCAATTTGGCTATGTTTAGGCATGATGGGATTGGTTGTTTTTCTCCTATTTGCCACTGCTATTCTCACAACAATGCAACCTTCACAACAAGAAGTTCTACCAGCTACTGATCTGTTACTAATCCCTGGAGTCACTAGTTTTGTCCCTCTAAAGTGGCCACTAATAGCCTTGATTATTGCCCTCATTATCCATGAATATAGCCATGGAATTCAAGCTCGAGCACATGGAATGCAAGTTCGTTCATTCGGACTTCTACTCGCTGGCCCTCTGCCTGTAGGAGCCTTTGCAGAACCTGAATATGAGGAAATGGTTCGAGCACCTCTTAGAGAAAGAATGCGATTGTACGCAGCAGGACCCTCAATCAATCTACTAGCAACATGGATGGTCCTGATTCTACTTAGTGCAACTGCTAATGGATTCGTAGCAGAAAACCCAGGAGTTCATGCAACTGGAATAATCAAGGAAACCGGCGCGGAAGATGCTGGCCTATTGCCTTATGAGACAATTACTCATATTGATGGAGCCGAAATAAATGATTATGATGATTTTACAAGCGCATTAGAATCATATTCTGCAGGAGATTCTGCTTTATTTTCAGTCCTTCCAAGGCCTTCTGACAACGAAAATTCTGAAAGAGATATCGAGATTGTTTTCACGGACAAGCACGAGCATTACATGCGACCTTGTTTGGAAGAAATTAGTTGCGATGCTGAAGAATACAGCCTATTATTAGGCGATGAATTAGGCATTTTTGAAGGAGATGCATTTGTAGGCATGATAGTTTCTGAAGGCACTGCTGCAGCAGATAGATGGTCTTTTTTATTCAATGAAGAGAGTTCAACGATAGAAAAAACAGTGCAAACAATTTTTGCACCATTTGCAATGCTAGGTGTTCCAATAGCTAACGAGGGTCATACTATGATATTAGAGGAAAGAGCGATGCTTTCTGCAGGAGATGGTGCTATTGCCTCTACTCTAGGAACTGACGGTATGCTTGCAGTATTCGATTTCCTCTTCTGGTTAATTTGGATAAATTTTCTACTTGGATTTGCAAACCTAATCCCTATGGTTCCTTTCGACGGGGGGCATATTGTTCGAGATGGAACACACTCAACTCTACGATTCTTCATGCGTAAATCCAATCCGATAAGAATTGAAAATTTAGCGGAAAGACTCAGTTCAATGAGCAGCCTCTTCATACTTCTTATACTTCTAATTCCAATAGTCCTACCAAGAATTTTCTAGGGATTTATTCTTCTTCATCAGAAGAAGAATCATCTTTCTGTAATCTATCAGTTACCATATCAATTAGAATCGGAGCCACGATGATGAATGAAACAAGCAGAGCTAAACTGCTCCAAGAGGCTCCAGGCACCGCACCAGCAGTTCCTGATGCTGAGAGTTTGACTGCACCAACCCAAGGTATCTCAAGTGAAGCAACCCCAATTATCCATTCATCTTTGATCGCTTGGACAAGTTGACCATTTTCATCGCTAAGGCTGATTTGGTCATACTGACAACCATTACTCCATATGTTGTCTCCTGTAGTGATGTAACCTTCGTGGGAAGGAACCCAGTTCTCAATGCGAAGATTAGAATTGCTATGAAAACACTCATAATCTAACTCTAAAGTAATTTGGGACTCCCCTACAACATCAGTTCCAGGAACATCCCAACCTCCGTTAGGATTGGCTACTGCCTTTAGCAGAGCACGATGAATCACTGGTGTATCACTACCTCCATTTTTTCGGAAAATGATTACGTCACCGGGCATTCCATGGCTCTCATAGCCTTCGTGCTCATTTCCTTCTTGAGTTGCTTCAGCCAATGTGACAATTTCAACTCGATTTTTATCCATAACCAGAATCAAGTCACCAGGATCTATTGCTCCAACAGAACCGCTTTCTCTATCGTGCATCATTGAGCCAGATTCTACAACAACCATAGGGGGATATTTTCCGGTTGCAATAGTCAGGGAGCCCAATAGAAGAACGACTAGCCCAATTGCTAAAGTGGCCTCTCGCATCAACATCTTGCTATCCAAATTCAATCCTCCCACTCGATTTTAATCTCACCTGCTGGCCTAGTTAGGTAGAGCAATGTAAGTGAAGTAGCAGTAAGAATAATGCTGACTCCATCAAAATGCGGAGCAAGGGAATGAATTGATTCATTGCCTGAAAGAAAGAGAGTTAAATCAACAGTGTATTCACGACTACCACCATCTATAGAGGCTAATCCAAACATCATATTGTATAGAAGAAGAGTTCCAGTCAATCCACTAAATATCAATATTAGTCTATTCCAAATGAGTTCATGCAAGACTGGAGCACCAGGAAGTATTCGTGAAAGATGAGACTCTCTTGTGTTCAGCCATTTCATCAATGCACTTTGTTCGTTTTCGGAATCAACAACTAATTCATCTTCAATTACTGACAATTTTTGTTTCTTTTGCATTGATTTAGAAACGTGCCTTAGTTTTCCCGAAGTTTTGATTCCGAGACTTTCATAATGAGATACAAGAGTTTTCTGATACTCAATACCCAGCATCAATGCTGCCTCTTCTGCCTCGCCTCTTCGGCGTAGAACTTCAGGTCTAGAATCCAAAGAAAGAATAGAATCCAAAACAGATTTTTGATTCAAAAAGATCGAAAATTCTGGTACAACATAGAAGGCTATCAGTCCTCCGAAAATAAGAGCCGCCCAAGACCAAGAAACATAGGCTGATTTACTTGGATCTGCAGTTCCATCGAGAATAAAAAGAAACAAAAATCCCCATAATGTTGCTGCAACAGACAGAATCGTGGTGTATGTGATAATTTGAAAATGGCTATCACTCTTACTCATCCACCAACGACGAAGAGGGGCCAAAAGACGTCTGCGGGGTCTCGCCATCATCATTGGGTAGGACTCATCCGATTTGTTAGTTCTCTCTTGATGGACTGGTGAAAATAGAAAATATAGGTTCGTAATAACACCCATTGGTTCATGTCGAACACACATACGCATAGAGTCAGATGGATGGCTCTGCTCTAGATTGCTTTCACCCCGATGTACGTGCTCTCGTACAAGAACGAGGTTGGGAATTAACTCCTATTCAGGAAGCTTCTGCGACTGAACTGGTCGCTAGTAAAGATAGAATTCTGGTTGCGCCAACTGGAAGTGGGAAAACAGAAGCCGCAATTCTTCCTCTAGCATCAAGAGCTCTGGAGGAAAACTGGCAAGGACTCTCAATCCTATACATAACACCACTTCGAGCCTTGAATCGAGATATAGATAGAAGATTAGAGAAATTACTCTCTCCATTGGGAATTAGTGTAGGTCTAAGACATGGAGATACAACACAAAAAGAGCGGACTAGACAATCACGTAATCCA
>Ga0315331_10002483_pt1 | contig 14000 bp, 18 predicted proteins | sample M160m34915metaG_FD_203456 | JGI IMG/M metagenome (GOLD analysis project Ga0315331, IMG submission 203456) | Ammonia-oxidizing marine archaeal communities from Monterey Bay, California, United States - M1 60m 34915 | ecosystem: Environmental > Aquatic > Marine > Intertidal zone | place: USA...
TAATTCTGCCCATTCCGCGTCTTTTTCTGCTTTTGATTTTGGCATATATTCTTGCTTAATATATTAATTTTTAACTAGTTTTTCTACAATCTAGTAGCCATAAAAACTCTTCAATTTTCTTATTTTGTTTCTTACGTTTCTTTGCTGCGATGCCAATAAATTTATTGTACACCTTATGTTCTATTGGTATTTTTGTTAATTTTCCATATTTCTCAAGTATTTTATCAAGCTCATCTAATGGTATGATACCCTTATTATTATAAGAAACAAGTATAAAATTTGACTTTGTATTTTTAATCAAATCTTCAAATGATTTCTTGGCATTTTTTAAACTACAATAAGCACTTCTTTCCCAGTCTTTCGGTTGACCTCTATATGTATCCGGAACTTCCATGTCAGTATTCCAATCATTAATTATATCAAGTAAAAAATAATAGATGTTATATGGATGTTTGTTATAAGGTGGGTCATAATAAACTAAATCTACCTTGGGTATTGTTTTTATCCATTTATTCGCATCCATTTTACTTATATGAATTTTTGCTTTATGTTCTGTCAAGACAGGTGTCATTGGTAAAATCTCTCCAGTTATTCGTTTTAAATCACACAAATTCTTACCTCCATACATTCCTTTCGTTTTTTCTTCATTCTTATAGTACGCTGAGAATTGACCGTTGGTATTATTATGAATAGAACATTGAACCAATAATGGACCTAATAATAAAGCTTGGTATTTTTCTTCTACATAATTTTTTATATAATACATTATCTTATCAATATTACTAGCATTTTTTTGAGTGAAATATGCTCTCTCTTCAGGTTTTATATCAGAATCGTTTTGTGGTGCCCAATATTTTGATATAAATGGGATTGGATTATTTTTTTTGGAGAGAAATAATCTTAATTTCTTCAAATGTAAATTTAATGTTTCAATATCTGCCACACACAAATCTTTTGTAGAAGTTAGATAACATTTACTCAAGGTTTCTGAATACCTGGACATATCATTTACATATAATGTCTTGTATTCTTGGGATTCATCACTCATTATTCTATTTTTAAATAATCTACTTACAATTCCAGAACCAGTAAAACCTTCAGCAATATCAATATTTTTCTCTCCAAGTGTTGTTTTTATAAAAGAAATAATTTCATCTATTTGGTGTAAAAATGTTCTTTTATTTCCCATATAGGTTAATATTTGTTTTGTAAAGTATTCTTCTTCCATATATATAAAAAAAATTTTATTATTTTTAATATTAAACTAGATTAATCTTTTCTAACATTTCCTTCTTTGTATAACTTGTAATACTTATATGACCTAAACCTTCATCGTAAAACAATGAATCAAAACTTATTGTTTTACCATTAACAATATATGGTAAATTCTTTGCCATAATATAACGATTCTTTTTATAAACTACTGATGCGTTATTACTCTTGATATCTATTTTATAAATTAAAACATCTTTATTAATCTTTTTCGGCATTGTAATTTTGTGTTTTTTCAAGATGTGTTTATTTAAATTAGCTCTTGCCGAAAATCCTCTTTCACATCCATGGCAAGGACACTGAAACGGTCGCTCCTTTTCTGGAGTATGTTTAGACCAAATATGAGCTTGTAATGCTGATTTAGGACCGGTTGTTTCATAATTACAATGAGGACAACACTTGACATTAAACCGTTGAGCTTTATTACGCCTATAGTAATTTGTGTTATGGTTCTTTGATTTTTCGTACGTTGTTGGTATTAGAGTACACATTTTATACATCAATTACTAATGGTATTTTATTGTTCAATTTTGTAAATTCCATATGGGGATGTACTGCCTTGAATGAATTAGGCATATGTCCTATTCTTTTGCAATATTCTATACCCACCTCCATACATTTTGGACAAGGAATCCATCCAACTTTATATTCTGATGGAGTGTATGGAGGTAGTCCTAATACTTTTGCTATCTTGGGAATCTTATTAAATTCAATATGCATTGGGTTCAAAACCATATAATCAGGAAAGTCCATATATGGTTTTAATAAAAAATCTTTAAATGCTAAATAAAAAAATGCCATAAAGAGGAGTTGAACCTCAACTTTGTCCCCGCAATTAGGACTACTCACACCGGCTACGGCTGATATATATATATATATAAGTAAAGAAAAATCCCTGGCACCTGGACTATTTTTTTTTGTTTTTTTATTTTTTGATTTTTATGTATTGATATATAACAGACCACTCATTTTAAGTGTTTGTTCACTGCGATTATCTGGTCATCCGCTCACCTTCTCTGTATTTAGCTTTTGATTTTTTTTTGCTGTATGTGGTCTTGGGTAAGCCTTTTTACGTCCTGCTTAGGACGACGGCATCACTGGGTTGATATCTTAGTTGGAGTTTTCGACGATTTCACCTTCCTCTCCACCACCTGCCTCAATAGCGTCCTCTACCTCGTCGAAATGACGGAGCTGTTTTGGTAGCGCATCTAGCGACTGTGGTGAGTTAGAAGCCATCGCACGAGCCATAATTGGGTCGTTAAGGTCCATCTCATCGTCCACCATAACCTGTGCGTGCTGGCGAGTAAGCTTAGGCGGTGCTAGTTCCTCGTCCTGCTGAGCAGAGAGGTCGTAACTTGCCTTAGCCGCTGGCTTGGAGGTGGCAGTAAGGTCAATGCGGGTCTTGCGCTCGCGAGGCTTAGGAGCCTCAGCTGGGCGTGCGGCACCGCTAATGCCTACGAGCCAATACCACGGCGACTCATACTCGAGCTTAATCTTCTTGCCCTCCTGTAGAGCCTTAAGAGCTGCCCGCGCTGTTGCGTCGCGCATGTTCCACTTGCCGGCGGCGAAATGGACGAATGCTCGCTTATACTTGCCTCCTGCTACCGGCACCACATCAACACGCTCGACATAGCCTAGGTTGGCGTCGATGATGTGCTGCTTGATGCGCCTCCACCCGATGTTGTTAAACACACGAGGGATACAGAGAGAGACACCCTGAGCTGGGTCACTGTTCTTGGCGAAATTCGCCTGCTGAGTTGCTGAAAATGAAGACATGATTGTTTTTGTTTTTGAGTTTGTAGGTTTGTAGTTTGTAACTGACTGAATTGCTTGACTGTTGGGGAATGGTTATAACATGTCAGAAACAAAAAACTTCAATTTTCAGAATGAACGGAAATTGAAGTACTATTATATTCTAGTATATAACTCTAATAAACATAAATATGGGAAACAGTATATGTGCCTCAAGCCGAAAATGTCAAGAGAATGGAGAAATGTTTGGCATGTTGTGTAAGAGACCATATGATAAACCTGTTCTTGTCAAATTTGAAAAAAAAAACACATATACTAGACCGCGTAGAAAGAAAAAATCAAGAAAGAAAAAATCAAGAATCAAAATTCTTGAAAATTGAAGATAAAATCTACTGATATGAGTTTATCATTACAATAACTTGACTTAATATATTACTATAAATACACTATGAATATGCTAATCCCACACCGTCGTTCTGGTCGCCGTCGTCAGGCACCTAAGCGATTTGAAGATGAAAAATTTGTATCTGGTAGGGTAGACCAGTATACAAGAGATTTCAGTGGTCATAAGATGGATGAATGGAGAGCCCGCTATCAAGATGCTGAAAATTACTATCATACCCACAATGGTCGAAAGTTTATATCCGCTGCGTGGAACAGAGAAAGTGGATATCGCCTACAACTACGTGACTTCCCTGAAAGCTTGCTTGAACTTACCAGCATCTGGAGAGATTTGGATAGGGTATTGCCCGGGGCTATCATTAACCACATAGGCAAGTTCCTTAACTTTAAACAAGTAGACCAAGCGTTGTTAGTAGATGATGATGAATTTGTAGCCGCCGACGATAGTGAAAGCGAAGGTGAAGAGCAAGGCAAGAGATGGTCCTGCTCTGGTCTTCCTATGGAAGATGAAGAGGAATGGTCTAGCGAAGATGAAACGGATGAATCAGACTATGATAGTGACGCCTTATATGACTCAGACTAATACTAAATTTTATAATAATACCCCCGTTGAATAAAAAATTTTTTATGGACCGACCCTGGCTCTTGGTCGCTTTTATTTTTTTTATTTTTTTTATTTTTTATTTTTTTTATTTTTTTATAGGATGAACCCGTGTTCTTTAAGTATGATTTCCGGTAGACTTGCGATGTCTACTAGGAAGTTAGGCGTTGTAGCAGCATAGGCTATAGCTGGTAATTTGATTTTTCTTGCCTTTAATTTTTCTTGGTATTCTATAGTGTGCTGGTCAAATGCCCCGCCCTCTGGTAGCTGCATTGCTATAGTGTCTTTACCTTTATTGTTCTTTTCGATGTATCTTGGTTTGACTTTTTTTACCCAGTGATTGTATGCTCTTGTGTGGCAAAATCCCCAGCTTTTCTTGCCCGATGGCCAGACTACGCCGTTCCTATTATAGCAGTAGCCTAGTAGGTTGGTTTCATGCTTGGTTAGGTTATTATACTGAGGTGGGTGGATTGAGGTGATGCTTTCACATCTTTGGTCAAACTCCTTAATTGGCGAAATAAATATGGAAATGCTTGGTGAATTTGCTATCTCATGTGGAATACATTCCCGGAATATAATAAGGTGGATGTGTTTGGAACAGTCAACATCTACTATTCTTCTACATCCTTGATAGGCAGTGTTCATAAATGGTGGGTCTATGTTAGTAAATGCTTTCTTGCCCTTTTTCACCCAGTGGTCGTATATGGGTTTCAAATTCTTGTCTTTAATATCCCACCAACAGAATCGTCTTGTGCCTGTGAGCCCTATAATGGTGGCAGTTAACGGATTATTCGTGAATTTTACTTGCCCGTCCTCACCCGGTTCTTCAAATGGGTGTCCGTCAAAATGTAGGGTTTTAGCATCTACTGAGAATTTCTTGTTGCCTAGTCTTATCCTATTTTGCATATACTTAGTGACTGGCTTGCCCTCTATCACTTCCATAGCATTTCGGAAATCTTGGTCTTGCTCTATCAAATGGTGTAATGGTGTGCCATATTGATTAATCCAACTTTGACTTGAATCTGGTGCCTTTCTTGGCTTTATCGTCTCCGGATGGCACTTTTCTTTTAGCGTTAGCTCCTTAATTTGATGCTCAGGCTTCAAAATTTGGTTTGCGTTAGCATAGAACTTGGTGCGCATTAATAGCCTATTGCGATGCCCGGTTGAAATGTTTTTTAAGGGAATGACTGCGACACCGTAGGTGTCTAAAATATTTACTAGGTTAGATAGGTCATCTACTAGTAGTGTACTAGTAGGGATTGCGATTGGTTGCTGTATACTCATTGTGATTATAGTTAGTTTATGATTAACTATAATCAGAATCGATTTTCTTCAATTTTCCGAAAATTCTTGCTTGTTTAATTTATTTTTGCCAACTAAAATTCCAAGATTTTGGAACTACCTTACCATTAGAATCTCTAGGCCAAGATTTTTTCATTACACATTTTCTGTCTTGGTCTAATATTTGTTCAGCACTTGTATAAGTAGGTTGAAATCTATTTGAATTTTCAAAATCATTATAAGGAGTATTAGCTGCTGAATTAAAAACAATACCCTTTTTTTCAATCTTTTCTTTTGTTACAACCACAGATTGTCCTTGCATGAATGATGTTCCTGTTTTATTTGGTTGAACTTTTACATTTTGAGCTTCTCTTAATCTTTTCATTCCTGGTCTAACCATTATATAAATACTAAATATTTAAAAATACACATCTTTTTTATATATAATTATTTCATAGATGACAAGTATATTTAAATCCAAAACTTGTGAAATAAAAAAAAAGAAGAATAAATTTGAATTAATATATGAAGATGGAGAGAAATTTCCTAAGTTTTTTGATAAATTAAAAAAAAATTTAACAGTTAGTAATGAGACAGAAAATTCTTTTATATTTGATGCCTTTTCTGTTGAAAAGTTAAAAGATTTATTAAAACGAAAAGAAGTATTATCTTATAGACATTTAAAACAATTATTTACAAATATAGGAAAACAATATGAGGGTTTAGAAGAGGATGGGTTTGGTAATCTATTTTTAAATTTAGATAATATTGTTAGGGTAGAAATAGATAAAGCAACACAATCAGGTGGGTCAGGTAAAGATATCTTTTTCTTGTATTTAGATACAAGCACTTTTAATCCTATAAAAGATGAATTAATAAAAATTATGAAACCATTCAAGAAAGATAATTTATTTTTCTCTCCAGAAATGAAAAAAGTAAACACATTTCCTATTGGAATACCTTATTCATCGCAATATTATTCATTGGGTTTATTAACATGTTATTGTGGCGAATGGTCAAACAAATCAATAAAAGAATACAAAAAATTAGACCTAACACTTGATAAATTTAGAGAATATCTATCTAACTTTAAAAATACAAAATTGTATTGGTCTTTATTAAGATGTCTTAAATACAGCCCTGAAGAGAGAGTATTTTTATATATTTAATTTCTAAATAATACATATAGAATGTCTATGCGTGTTATGAAAGTAAAACATAATGCTAGAGTTAAAACTCAACAAGTTAATGCAAGAGGTCAATCTGCAATTGCCTTTACAAGAAGAGGTATAAAACAGGGAAATTGTTGTAATGGTGGAATTTTTGTTCCTAGAGCACCAAGTCGTCAACAAGGATATGGTCTTTATTTAAAACGAGCAACAATGGGAGTAGGAGGTGGTGGTGGATTAGCAAGTAAAGTTGTTTATCATAAAGATGAAAACGATAATAATGTATCAGTTCAAAAAATGCTTACATATAAAAGACCACAATCTGGTGGAGTTGATGGATTTTCTAGTTCTAATTATGTAGCTAATATTAGAAGTAAAGCATTGAAATGTGAATATAGTAGTACTGATAAAAATGGTTGTAAAACTGTTATAGGAAATGGTACATCTGGTGGTATGATGGGACACTCTCAAAATAAATCAGCAGCAAGCCATCCTTGTGTCAATATTTGTGGTAAAACTGGTTGTTATACACAAGATTTGGGATACCTTTCTGCTAGCCAACAACTTAATAAAAAATTATCTTTACGAGCAAATCCTAACAATCTTTCAACTAATTATGAATCTAATATGATGAATTCATCATCAGATGGAACATGTGGTTAAAATTGATTAAAATAATTAATATAGAGACAATATATTAATTATTGATTATAATGGCTAGTTTAGCAAACGAACCTACATACAAAGTACAGCTTTGTTCAAATAGAATCACAAGTAAACCACTTTATGAAGAACAACTAAAAAAAGGTAACTCAAAAAAAGATTCTGGAATTGACTTATTTTGTCCAAGAACCGTTGAAATTCCAGCTGGAGAAATAAAATTAATTGATATGGAAGTAAAATGTGCAGTTTATAAAAATGGAGAACCTTGTCCTTATTATATGTATTCGAGGTCATCAACTCCTATTAAATATGGTTTAATACTAGGTAATTCAGTAGGAATTATTGACTGTGGTTATCGTGGTCATTTAATGGCTTCATTTTATAATACAAAAAAAGAAACTGTTACTATTTCCCAAGGAACAAGATTAGTTCAAATTTGTATGCCCAATTTAAGTTATGATTTTAACGTGGAGTTAGTTGATAGTTTAGATAAAACTGAACGAGGTGAAGGTGGATTTGGTTCAACTGGGAAATAAATATTTGAAGCGCTCTTTAATATATTCATTACATTCATCACTAAAATTTACATAAAGTAATGGATTATTATCAAATTTTTTTTTGCATTTAGAACAAGCATGAATATAGAATTCATATAAATCATTATCTTTATGGAAGGTTTGAAAGAGAAAATATTTACCTGTTATTTCTTTACATCTAAAACACGCCTGTAACCATCCTTCTTCTGGTAAATGAGATTCTCTATAAATATATATTCGTTTGATTTTAGGCATTGTTATATTAATTAACAATGTTTAATTTAAATAATAATAAATCCATAAAATAATATTAACAATTTATATATGCGTAGAAATAGAAGCAGAAAAAGAACTAGAAAACGCCGAAGAATGAGAGGCGGCTTTTTTGGAAAGCTATTGACTGCCGTCGGTCTTAAAAAAGAAGAAAAGTCAGCACCAGTATCAGCAGCACCAGTACCAGCAGCAAAACCAGCAACACCAGTAGTTAATGCTCCTGATACTGGTGCTGCTCCTACTGCTCCTGTAGGAGGAAGACGCCGAAGAAGAAAAAGTAAAAAAAATAAACGTGGTGGATGTGGATGTGCCAAAAGTCTTATTGGTGGTCGCCGCAAGAAACGAAGAAGAACTCGCAAAAAGAAAAAACGTAGAAGTCGTAAAAGACGTCGTTAAGTTCTCTTTTTTTAGTGCTTTTTTATTATTTCATAAAATAATAAAAAATTACCATTTAAACCATGGTCGTTGATTCACACCAAATTGTGCTCCAATTGCCGCACCAATAGTTCCCCATACGGCTACATCACGCCAATCTAAAGTTTCTCTTGGATTTGGACCATGAGTTGCTCCAAATAATAAAACTGTGCTAGCTGCTGAAGTTCCTACCCAAATAGCTACTCTTGCCAAATCTGGTAAATAATTTCCTGGAAAAAATACTTTTGTTAATGACATTTATAATTAATCAGCTAACATAGTTTTTAAATGGTTAATTTTGTCTAGTCTTTTTTGGTGTCTTCCACCTTCAAATTCAGTTTCTAAAAATTTTTCAACTATTTTTACGGCGTCCTCAAAACTAGTTCGTCTTGCTCCTAATGAAATACAATTAGCATCATTATGTTTTCTAGCCATTTCAGCACTATATGTATCCGTACATAAAGCGCATCTTATATGGTCAAATCTATTTGCGGCAATACCTATTCCTATGCCTGTTCCACATACTAAAACTCCTATCTTGTTTTTAAATGTACTTTTTGTCATCATCATCGCAACATTTTTGGCGTAATCAGGATAATCAACTCTATCATTTGTAAAACACCCAGCATCATATGCAGCTGTGATAATTTTATTTTGCATTAAATGAGAACAAAGTTTTTGTTTTAATTCAAAACCTGCGTGGTCAGAACCAAAGATAACTTCCACTTCGTATTTGCTTTTACTTGACATCTGTAATAATATAAATCAATTATATTTATATTATTTTTTATTCAACTTTTTCTCTTTTTCCTTCTTTTCTTCTTTGTTCTATTTTTTGTTCTTTTTTTTCGTCTTCTAGTTTTTTTCCCGCCTATTTTAGGGGTCTTTTTTTTATATTTTTTTGTAAAATCGCGACAAAACTCACCATTTTGCCATTTTAATACAGATTGTTGTGATATTCCATCTAATATTTCTTTTAAATATTGTTTTTCATCTTTGCCTTCAGGTATTAGTTTTTGTTTGATAGTTTCATTCTCAAAATTCTTTGACCACTTGGCTAATTTTTGTATATTTTTTTCAAAGTTTTTTATTCCTCCGCTTTTTCTAATAAGTCTGCTAACAGCAAAATCTGTAAAAAATCTCTCCAAACTTAATAAATCAATATAATATTTGACATCAGGATCAGCAAAATTATTTTTTACGCTAGGTCTTCTTTTCTTTACTTCTTCTTCGGGTTCTTGTGGATTTTCTAAATTATTAGTTACATTCATAGCATATATTAATTCCAATACTGTATGTTGTGCTCTATTCATGGTAGAAGCACAAAAGATATTAATATTTTCTGTTGTAGATTCTCCTCCGACTTTTTCTTTCGCTATAATTTCCAAGGGATTAACAATCTCAGCGGTATCTTTAACAGTTATATTTTCTTCTTTCAAATATCCTGATTTTATAAGTTCTTCGCCTAATATTCTAGCTTGATAAATACCCAACGGTGTTAAATTTGTATCAACAGTTCTATTAAACATACTACCTGTTAATTGTAATGGTTTATTATGAAATGCGTTACCGTGTCGTATTAAAAATATGCGTGTATTTTCAGGATGTTGTAAATTAGCTAAAAAAGATTGAAAAATAGACCATTCATTTGAGGCGTTTTGAAAGAGTAATTTTCCAATACCTTGAAAATATTTATACTCTGTTTTATCTGGAAATCCATCAAAAATAATTTTAAATGTCCATTCATTATCAATTTTTTCCAATAGAAAACAAGAGCAATTTGCGATATTACGTCTTAATTTTTTATCTAATTTTTTATCTGTTTTTAAAAGAGCTGATAAAATACATTTTTTTAATGTATTGTGATGACTTACAATAAAAAAGTTTCTACGTACAATTCCTGGGTTTTTTGCGAAGGAATCGATATTCATATTTGTTACATTAATAAAATCAATAAGTTTATCCCAAATAACTTCAGAACTACAAGTAGAAGTATTTTTACCAAAAAAATTTAATTTACCACCATAAGTGCATAATTCTATATCTTTATCGGGAACTGGTTTTCCTGGTTCACATAATCGTTCTCTTTTACTATTCATGGGTCTATTAAAATTAATAGTTCCATTTTTACATCTAAATGGTCTGCTATCCTTATTTTCGTTATCAAATTTTCCAAATGCTTGTTGTTCTTGGATACCCGGTAATATATGAAGTATATCGGTATTCATTGTGTATATATATAAATACTATTAAGTTTTTTAATAATATTTATTTAAATTTTATAAAACCAACTTTGCTAGAATTTTCATTCTATAGTTTAGATTCCGGATAACCTGATTCGAACAAGTGACCCGCCGATCTACAGTCGGCTGCTCTTCCAACTGAGCTATATCCGGTTGAGCTTACGGTTTGGTGTTTGATGATTTGTTTAAGGGACAAAACACCTATATAACCCTTGTAAAGACTTGTGCGTAATCTTCTATGCAAATCAATGCTATCCATCACCACGTGCATACTCTCTACTTTTCCTGTTAAGATCATAAATTTGCTGTTTCCAAACCTTTATAAAGCCAACAAGCTACTTACCCTCATGTCAATCTAGCCTCAACTCAAGCAGGCGTCCCCGCGAGGAAGCTAACAGGCGTCCCCGTCAAAGATTGACTATTCTACTCACCTCTCTCTCTATCAACATCATCATTGTCCATCTCTTTTTTTGTGGACTCAGTGTTGATTTAGTTGGTCCCGCTGACCAAACTATTTTATCTCACCCTAGCTGCCTTTCACAACAACTTTCTCACTTTCATCCTCGCTGATGAATCGGGTGGCTATGTGTCTCTCTCTTTTCACATAGTCTTTTATCATGTGTGACCTCTCTATAAGGCTACACACCTCGCCCTGTTTTCCTGGTATCATATGGTGTGAATACTTCGTATTCTTTTAAAAAATTTTTGTGATTTTTTTTTGGATTTGTTTTGCTGTGTGATACCATTCCCCCCTCCCCAAGATAGCTTATGGTAAAGTCTTTAAACCATTTCGTATCTTATTTTATAAGTATCTGAAAATTGAACTGATCATAACATGAATAAATTATATTAACTTAAACGCACAATACATATATATACAGATGTCTTCACTAGCTTCAAGCCCAAACACCACTGAGAACAAGTTGTTCATTGAAAAATATAAAATTCTTCAAACATCTAAAGAGGCAGACTCAAAACTGACTCATAATTATCATACCGTTGACCTTGTTACAGGAAAGCTTACCAGTGTAGCTCTTAATGAACTACTATTGGCGCTTAATATTGATAGGTCCGGTTCTATGGGGTCTATGACAAAAGATGGTCATACCGCACTACAGCATACTATTCATACTACAAAAAATATTATTGACTATTTGGAAGAACTTTGGGAAGAAAATCCAGAATTAAATCTTAGTCTAATTATAAACCTATTTGATGATAGGAATACAATGATTGGTCATTATAAAATTGGACAAAAAGGGAGGAGGGAATCGCTTAGAAAACAATTTATTGAAAAACTTGAAAAAGCAACTCCAAGAGGCTCCACTAATATTAGTGGAGCATTAAAAGAAATCAAAGATAATGCTATTTATGCTGCTACTCCAGATGATAAAAAAGCTCATATTCTTATGACAGATGGACGCCCTAATATTGGAAATACCAGCGCAATTGGAATTAATGTAAATAATCCAGGAGGAACCCAAATTTGTATTGGCTATTCAACCGACCATGATGCGGTTCTACTCCAGAAAATGACAGAGTTATCAACGGGTTCTTATCATTTCGTTGATAGTATTGAAAATGCTGGAATGGTCTATGGTGAAATTATTCACGCACTATTATATGCTGCTGTCAAGGATATCAGCGTTAAGGTGAGAGGCGCTGAAGTATATGATTTTACTACAAACTCATGGTCAAATACAGTAAAATTTAATTCATTTGCTAGCGAACACACACAATCGCTTATTATGCGTTCCGCTTGGGATTCAGTAGAACCAATTAACTTCAATATTGTATATACGGAAACAGGTAATAATGTCACGCATTCAAAAACTGAAGTATTTAATTCATACAATTGTACAAACGGGGAAAGCAAAGAAAATGGTAGAAATACCGATGTAGAAAAACAAATGTTTCGTCAAAAAGCACTAGATGCTCTATTTAGAGCAAGGATTGTGGAAGAATTCCAGGATAAAGAAAAACTTAAAAAGGAACTTTTAGAGTTAGAAAAAAGTCTAAAAGAATTTATGAAGAAAAACAAGCTTGAAGATGATGCATTCATGCAAAAACTGGTAACAGATGTATATGTAGCTTATACAGGAATGGAATCATATAATCGCGCAGCATTTATCGGCTCACGATTATCATCTCAAGGACGTCAGCAAGCTTATGACATTAGTAATTTTGATGGTCTTACCAATACTCTTGGTGCTGATATGCTATTCAATTCTGCTCCAAGAAATTTGAGACGAGCTAGTCTACCCACATTTGGCTCCCGTGTGCCCGAAAGATTCTCTCAACCTAAGGCGTCAGAACCCAAGTTTGAACGAATGATGGCTCCGCCTACAATGAACTTACGCCAAACTTCATGTTATACTACGCCCACTCAAGCTGAGGCAATGAGAACTTGTTCTCAACAAGTTCCCTTCGATGATGAGGAAGATGCTAATTAAATAATTTGCGTATTATTTTAAAAAATTTTTTAATGTTATTTTTCAAATGAGTAATAAAAAAGAAGAAGTTGCCAATTTACTTGTCGCCGCAGCATTTGATGCTAGTTTAAGAAAATTAAATGCAGAATTAGCTTCTAGAGATATTGTAATTACATCTAAAACTATTACTACTGTTATTCAAATTAGTATGGAAATTGTAGAAGCTACTGCGTTAAAAGGTGAAGAACAAAAAAAACTTGTAGAAAAATTAGTAACAAAATCTGTGAAAAATGCTCCAATAACAGAGGAAAAAAGGACCTTGTTATTATCTATGATTGACGAAGGTATTGTAGGCGATGTAATTGATTTAGTCGTTTCTGCAACTAAAGGAGAACTTGATGTTAACGCTGTTGAAAAAGCTGCTGTTAGTTGTTGTTTAGGATTTCTTAAAAACAGACAAAATCAAACAAATGATAAAATTTAAATATAATTTTGATTACAAATTATATTTAATTTCCCATAGCATAACACTGTGTCCAATCACGAGCAGTTACTTTATATGCTTCATAATCTTCCTTAAATTGTCTTGCTATATCTGGAACCAAAGGGTCATCCGGGTTAGGATCATCCAATAATGAACAAATAGATATCAATACCTTAGATATTGTAAGAGCTGGGCTCCAATTTTCTTTCAATATATCTAAACATATTCCACCATTACTATTAATATTAGGATGATAAATTTTTGTTACAAAAGATACCTTAGGGGGTTTAAATGGATAATTATTAGGAAAAGTAATATTCATATAAAATACTCCGCCATGATATGGTGTTTCAGTTGGACCCATTAGTGTTGCTGTCCAATGATAAATATCGTCTCCTTCTGGACCGGCACTACAATTAGCTGGCGGGTCTTTATTCAAATTTTCCAACTCCTTCGCGATTCTTTTAGCACTTGCCAT
>Ga0315331_10002484_pt1 | contig 13998 bp, 11 predicted proteins | sample M160m34915metaG_FD_203456 | JGI IMG/M metagenome (GOLD analysis project Ga0315331, IMG submission 203456) | Ammonia-oxidizing marine archaeal communities from Monterey Bay, California, United States - M1 60m 34915 | ecosystem: Environmental > Aquatic > Marine > Intertidal zone | place: USA...
TTTTCTGCTTCTTCCCTTTTATTCCAAAAATTAGGTTCTAAAGAAATCTTTTCTTTAGATAAAATTATTTTTTTTCTATTATCGTAGTCAAAGATAGCCTCTTAAAGCAGAGGCACGCGTGATTAAAGATGTAATTTGATCTGCATTCATTTTTATAATTTTTTAACCCAACCAAATTTATCTTCAATAATTCCAAATTTAATTTTAGTCAAATAATCTAAAATTTTTTGAGAGAAACCTGTCTCTTTATTTATTGGTAAATTATAATTTTTAGAATTAAACCCTATTGTTTTTATAGGAGCTATAGTAGCAGCAGTCCCTGCTCCAAAAGCTTCAGTCAATAGACCATTATTCAAGGTGTCTATAATTTCATTTATTGAAATTTTTCTTATATCTACATCAATTCCTAACTCTGAACAAGCTGATATTATACTATCTCTAGTGACTCCGTCAAGTACAGTATCACCAAGTGGAGGTGTAATTAACTTATTACCTATTACAAAAAAAAGATTCATAGTACCAGATTCTTCAACATAATTATGTTCTTTTCCATCTGTCCAAATTAGTTGATGATACCCTTCTTTTTGAGCTTCAACTGCAGGATAAAGAGCAGCTGCATAATTAGCTGCAGTTTTAGCAAAACCTACTCCGCCCGTTACAGCTCTTGTATATTTTGTCTCAATTTTTACATTAACAGGCTCAGAATAATATCCTCCTGCTAATCCACAAATTATCATAAAAATATATTTATCCGCTGGTTTAATTCCAATGTATGGATCAACAGCAAACATTAGTGGTCTTATATATAATGAGTTATTTTCACCTGAAGGAACCCATTCTTTTTCTACCTTAAGCAATTCATTAATTGACTCTAGAAATATGTTTTCAGGTAAAGATGGCATACACATTCTTTGGGCACTTATATTAAAACGTTCAGCATTCTTATCAGGTCTAAAAATTAAAATATCATCATTGTCGTTTTTATATGCTTTTAAACCTTCAAATATTGTTTGACCGTAGTGAAGAGTAGTGCATGCTGGAGATAATTTTAAATCTTGAAATGGTATAATTCTAAAATTATTCCAACTTTCATCTTCATATTCACAGATAAACATATGATCTGTATAGTATTTACAAAATCCAAGATTTGAAAAATCTACATCTGATATTTTAGATTCTCTAACTTTAGATAAATTAATATTCATAAAACTATTTTTTCTTATCTGAAGAGATTAACCCATCTTTAAGTCTTACAACTCTTTTGGAATATTCTGCTATATCTTCTTCGTGAGTAACCATAATTATAGTATTTCCTTTCTCATGTAATAAGGAAAAGAGATCCATAATACTATATGAGGTTTTACTATCTAAATTCCCTGTTGGTTCATCTGCTAATATAATACTAGGGTCATTAACTAATGCTCTAGCAATAGCGACTCTTTGTCTCTGACCACCAGATAACTCATTTGGTTTGTGCGTAGCTCTATCCACTAAATCCACATCTTCTAATGCTTTCATAGCAAGATCTTTTCTCTCACTTGAAGAATATCCAGCATATACTAAAGGAAGAGATACGTTATCCAGAGCTGATGCTCTAGGTAAGAGGTTAAATGTTTGAAACACAAATCCAATTTCTTTATTTCTAATGTCTGCTAGTTCGTCTTCTGACATATTACTAACATCTTTATTATTTAGTTTATAGGTTCCTCCTGTAGGGGAGTCAAGACAGCCTATTATATTCATTAAAGTAGATTTTCCAGATCCTGAAGCACCCATAAATGAAACATATTCATTTCTTTTTATATCAACTGTTATAGAATCTAGAGCTTTAACAGTTTGCTGACCTACGTAGTAATGTCTAGAAATATCTTGAACTTCAATAATATTTTTCATATTAATATTTATTTTCGCCTATTAATTAGATGCCAAAGTAAACAAATTTGCTCTTATTATTTAAGATAAATTAATTTAAAATCAAATGGAAATTTTTTTTCAACCAGAGACATATATAGCATTATTTACATTAACTATTATAGAAATAATTCTTGGAATAGATAATATAATTTTCATTTCAATTGTTACAAATAAAGTAAAAAAAGAAAGTAGAAATAAAGCTAGAGTAACAGGCCTTCTTTTAGCTCTTGTACTAAGAATAATAATGTTATTCGGATTGACATGGTTTATAGGTCTTACAAAACCTATAATTTATGATTTTAGTATTAAAGATATAATTTTATTTTTTGGTGGAGGATTTTTAATATTTAAGAGCGTAATTGAAATTTCTCATAAAATAAATGGAAATTTTGATGAAAAAATTCAAACTGAGAAATCAGTTTCTATGAAATCTATTATATGGCAAATAGTTGCAATTGATTTTGTTTTTTCAGTTGATTCAATATTAACTGCAATTGGTTTGACTGAAATCTTACTTATCATGGTAATTGCAGTGATAATATCAATATTATTTATGATAATATATTCCTCTAAAATTAGTGATATTATTGATCGTTACCCATCACTAGAAATCTTAGCATTATGTTTTCTAATTTTAATTGGGTTTACATTAATTTTAGAAGCTTCTCATATTGAGATTCCTAAAGGATTTATATATTTCGCGCTATTCTTTACCTTAGGTGTAGAATTAATTAATATAAAGTTTAGAAGAGTTTCCTTAAAAAGAATAAAAATTAAAAAATAAATTTATTCTTTTACAAGCTTAAACATTGCTTTCTTATCACCTTGTACTAGCTGGACTAAATACATACCATCATTGCTATAAGAAATATCAATATCATGTGATGTGGATCCACTACCATTATCAAGATTACTATTATAAATAGGTCTCCCAAATATATCGATAATCTCTACATCAATATCTCCTCTCCATGTATCAGAGAACTGTACTTTAAATTCACCACTAGTTGGGTTAGGGAAGATGGAAATATTTTCATCGATTTTCGTAAATTCTATTCCTTGAATGACTGGTGTCTCCATCTGTATATACAAGTCATCAACTAACCATCCCCATCCTACAGTTAAATCATCAGAAAATAATCTAAATCTTACCTTAACCGTATCTCCTTCGTTGAAATGAGGCTTGAAGTTAACTTGTCTATCTCTCAACATATCCGGATTACCAAATACATTAGAATTATATGCAGCTCTCCATGCTGGATCAGAATCAGCATCATATCCGTCAATTAGCCCTTTCCAATTTACACCGTCTTTTGAGGCTTCAACTATAACATAATCCCAAAAATCATAGTCTCCGTAAGAGGTACCTGGTTCTCCAGGTTCAACAATTACAATTTCATTAAATCTAATAGATGGAGTGAAATCTGTTACTATAATTGGAATATTTAGCATTGCGTGGACACTGTATCCATCAGTATATCCTCCATCAACACCTGACTCATAAGGGTGCTCTGTGTGAAGCTGTCTTCCATCAAAACCTCCTTGAATACCAATTCTAAATCTATCTAAATAAAATTCATCACCTACAAGATCACTAAATGTAGTACTAAATTCTGTCCTAGCATTAAGAATTGGATTAACAGCAATATTAATTACGTTAGATGGGTATGATACTCCATTTTCATAACCTACTGCTTGAACATCAAAATCTCCTTTATCATCAACACCAAATATATAATCTTTTTCACCTGTATTGTCAGTATCATAGTATGTTGCTCTGAATACACCATTTGCTTTGATAGATAGAGAATCATAAGTAGATTTTAAATCTACCTTTGCAGATATTTCATAAGATTCTTTATTATCTGTCTGATAACCTTCAACTAAAACAGGAGGAAGGGTTGATGGATTAGGAACGAAGTCCTTTAAGTCATCGAGAGTGGCTGTCCAAATTCCTCTTCCATGAGTGGCAAAAATAACTTGACCCTGGTCCTTAACTTTCATATCCCAAATCGTAACGTTAGGTAAATCTCCGATAACCTTGTGCCATGACTGGCCTCTATCTGTAGATTCAAATAGGCCTATCTCCGTACCAGCCCAAATAATATCAGAATTATGAGGCATAACTAATAAACTATAAACTGCGACATCAGGGAATCCATTAGAAGATTTTCCAGAAACATTTAAATGAAAACCTGTTAAATCATTCCATGTTTGTCCCAAATCCTTAGTTTCAATAATTTTTGCATCTCCAGACATTCCAAATAAGATGTAGGCAGTTGAGTCTTCTGTTGGATGAGAATATAATCCAGTAATTGTACCCATATTAGAAAACCTAGTGACTGGGTCAAAAGTTTCTCCCCAATCTTTTGAAATAAATATGTCAGCACTTGATGACATAACTCCTCCCGCATAAACAAATCTTGGATTAGATTGTGATACTTCAACATCTGCACCACTCCAAAAACTATTTCCCCATGTACCTCCAATCTGAGTTCCTGACCAAGTAAGACCGAAATCAGTTGACTTATCTACACCAGTAGAATTAACTGTGTAAAGTACATCTGGATCTTGATATGATGTAGAAACTCTATTTATAAAAGGACCAGATCCACTTAAAAGTCCACCTATATATGTCCAATTAGCACCAGCATCATGTGAGTAATAAAAGTTATTTCCTTGATAACCACCAAACATTTTATCTGGATCAGTAAAATGTGCTATTACTTCAAAACCATCACCACCAATCGGGTGAAAATAATTAGTAGTTAATGATGCATTCTCTTCTCTTGGGCTATAGAAAGTACCGTTATCTTGGGCGCCTGCAATATATTGATCAAAACCAACTACTTTATCTGCACCATAGAATTGTGTTGTGTTATATCCTCCACCAGGGCCGAACATTATATCAGAAATTACACCAGCTCTATGGAAATGATCATCTTTAACACCAGGGTCCTTGTCTGAGATTGTATAATAAATTCCCCCGTCAGTAGTCAAGTACAGTATAAAGGTACTATCTACTTCAGAGTCTACTATGGTACCTAAATTATGATGATCCACGTGAACGTTTTCGTTGATATCGAATGCGCCTCCATTATCATACTGATTTGTCATATACTGGACTGATTTTTTCAAGGTTTTATATTCAGCATCAACCAGTTGAATTTTAATTAATGACTCTGGAAGATTTTCAGAATCCCATGAAACACCATCTGCAAGATATGGCCATAATAAAAATAATGATTTATGGAGTTGACCATAAAGTGATGATGCATTACCAGGAGTTCCATCTCCAATAATATCAGCTTGACTCATGGTCTCATCATAAGGTAGATTTTGCGGGAAAATATATTCTCTGCTCTCACCAGAAGTTTCTTCTAAATTAAATTCACCATCATTTTTATTATCTCTGAACGATACAGTTATTTGCTCTTCAGGACTTGCACTGATATTCCAGACTTCGAAAGGAACTTCAACAACACCCTCGTATGTATATAAATTATGAGTTACACCAGCCGCTGATCCCTCAGGAACAGAAAATCTATATGCTTTTTGTCTCTTACCTGGACCAAATCTTATTTCAATATCAATTAAATCAGGATTATCAGCATTATTTTGCCATTCTGTCTCATCTGGAGAAATAGCAGAACCACCCCATATGTTTACTAGACTCATGTGTGAAGTAATATTTTCTAAGGTAACAGTGGTAGTTGAGCCTGAAAATGAAACACCTGGATTAGGTAGAATTGTAGCTTTAGTAGCATCTCTACCAGCATAATAAACTATGCTATCATTGAATGGGTTAACAGTTATTGTATTATCAAACCATCCCTGAGGGGAAAGCCAGTCATCATCTGTATTATCCTCATTTTTTAATAAATTCCATACAACTCCACCATCATAAGAAACTTTTAAAAAAGAAGCAGAATTTCCATCAATTCCTGCGAAAACAATATCAGGATTTTGATGAGAAACAGCTAATTCTAATCTAGCAAAATTTCCGCCTCCTCCTGCACCATAAATTCCGTCTTCGTTATCGTAGGCAACAGTTGAACCTAAACCAATACCTCCTGGATTTGACCATGAAGATCCTGCATCAACTGACTTAAGAACACCAACTCCTCTAACGGCTGCATACTGTATATTAAAATCCGAAGGAGCAGCAATAATTTGTTGAATTCTAGCTGCACCAGTTGAAACCAAAGTCCAGTTTGATCCTCCATCTACTGTTTTAAATATATAACTTCCTCCTCCTCCAACAGTACTTATTACCACAATATCTGAATTATCAGGATCAACTAATAATCTACTTACATTTGAAAATTTTGCGTCTACATATCCACCACTATCTTTAGTTGATACATTGACCCAGCTATCTCCACCATTAATTGATTTATAAACTCCAGCTCCAGCAATGTCACCTAAGGATCCTATCCAGTTTTCACCAGTTGCAGCATAAATCACATCAGGGTTTGACTTTGACTGTCCTAGCCATGAAATAGCTATATTATCCATGTCATTACTGATACTTACCCAATTTGATCCGCCATCAGTTGTTTTCCAAACTCCTCCTCCAACACTACCAGCAATCCATGTATTTTTTGTAGGATCAGCTTCATCTACCATTAATGCTCTTGTTCTTCCGGGAGAGTTGTATGGACCTCTTTCTATGAATAAAGCATTATCTTTAGCATAAGCCGAAAAATTCTGATTGTTTAAATTATTTGATCTCGAAAATTTTTGTGAATTTAACCTTTCAATTGCTCTATCAAGTTCTACTCTTTTGTAATTAGGCTTATAAGATCTGAATCTAGATAGTTTATTAACATCAATATCTCCATGTTTTACAGCTGCATGGTAATACATATACTTTTCAGGACCATCGTATTTGGCCTCTCCAACTTGGATAGAATTTTTTCCTTTGGATGGATTATTTTTAAGATAAAGATGATTTTCATTTTTACTACAAGATGCTAGAATAAAAATGATTAAAAGTGGTAGATATAAATTTCTCATTTAAACAACAATTTCTTAATAAAATTACTTACGTAATATAAGTTTTGTTGTTTAATAAAAAAAATAAATATAAATCTGTAAATGAAAGAAGGTGGAAACCTTATTAATTAGCGCAAAACTCCTTAAGTCTTCTATTTTTTCCAGGTTCTCTTAACTTTTGTAATGCCTTTTCTCTGATCTGTCTTACTCTCTCTCTTGTTAATCCCATAACATCTCCAATTTCTTCCAAAGTATAAGGGTTATCAAATCCAATTCCAAAACTCATTAAAACAACATCTCTCTCTCTTGGAGTTAGCGTAGATAAAGCACGCATTGTTTCAATTTTAAGTGAATGATTAAAAACTAATCCAGTATCTGTAGGACCTTCAGAGTCATTTTCTAAAACATCTAAAAGAGATCCAGAGTCATCCTCTCCAAATGGAGCATCCATTGACATCTGCTTGACTTCAGCTCCTAATGTACTTCTTACTTCAGTGGTTTTCATATCAAGATTTTCAGCAATTTCTTCTTCAGTTGGCTCTCTCTCATATTTCTGCTCAAGTTCTGCATATGCTCTACGTATCTGATTAATAGCTCCAGACTTATTCATAGGTAATCTTACAATTCTAGATTGTTCGGCTAGGGCCTGCATAATAGATTGTCTTATCCACCATACAGCATAAGAGATAAACTTAAAACCTTTAGTTTCATCGAATTTTTTTGCTGCTTTGATAAGACCAAGGTTTCCCTCATTGATCAAATCATTCAGAGGCAAACTTCTATTCTGATACTGTTTTGCAACAGAAACAACGAATCTTAAATTCGCTCTAACAAGTTTATCTAGAGCATCTTGATTTCCTTTTTTTATTTCTTTAGCTAATCTAACTTCTTCTTCAGGGGTAATCATAGGAACACCACTTACTTCTGTAAAGTATTTTTCGAGTGTGTGACTCTCTCTTCTATTAGTTATTGATTGTGTTATTTTGAGTTGTCTCATTAGTGCTTTTTCAGAAAAAAAATATCAGCAAATGTATTATATTATTTTGTTTTAATCAAAGAATTTATCCAAAAGAGAAACTTATTCTATTTCAATCTCAACATCATCTGATGTTGGATGAGATTGACAACATAGAACATATCCTTCTTCAATTTCTTCATCTGAAAGACCATCACTAACATCCATCGAAACAGTTCCACTAATTAGCTTACCTTGACAAGCAGTACATACACCACTCTGACAGGAATATGGTAAATCAATATCATTATCTAAAGCAGAATCTAAGATTGTTTCTGAAGGCGTCATACTAAATTTGAATGTTTCACCATCCATATTTATTTTAATTGATGTGTCTTTAGCCATTAAATTAAATTTATCATAGTAACGTTAAAATATATTATCTGTTACAATATTTATTAAATTTGCAGATGAATTCAGAAATAAACAAAATATTATCTGTGTCTCCAGTTGATGGCAGATACAAATCAAAAACACAAGATCTATCAGAATACTTTTCTGAGTTTGCTCTTATCAAGTATAGAGTTTATGTAGAAATCGAATATTTTCTAGAACTCACCACCCTTCCCATTAAAAATATTGATAGTATTTCACCTGAAACAAAGAAAAAAATTAAAAATATATATGAATGTTTTTCTAAAAATGACGCTCTAAGAATTAAAGAAATTGAAAAAGAGATAAACCATGACGTTAAAGCAGTAGAATATTTTATTAAAGAGGAATTTGAAAAATTAAATCTAGAAAAATTTAAAGAATTTATCCATTTTGGCCTTACTTCTCAAGATATCAATAACACTGCTATTCCACTAATGATTAAGAATAGTATATCTGATATTATTGTTCCTTCTTACAAAGAATTAAGTAATAAATTAAGAGCACTATCTAAAAAAACAAAAAATATACCTATGGTTGCAAGAACTCATGGTCAAGTTGCAACACCAACAACATTTGGCAAAGAGATTCAAGTTTTTGAGGAGAGAATTAAAAATCAACTTAAAACATTAAATAATATACCTAACAACGGAAAATTTGGTGGTGCTTCAGGAAATTTGAATGCTCACTATTTAGCATTTCCAAATATAAATTGGGATGATTTTTCTGATAATTTTTTAAATAAAATAGGTTTATTAAGAAGCAAACCAACCACACAGATTGAACACTATGATAATATGGCATCAATTTTTCATGCTATATCAAGAATTAACACAATTTTGATTGATTTTTCTAAAGATATTTGGCATTATATTTCCATTAATTATTTAGGACAAAAAATAAAAAAAGGAGAAGTTGGTTCATCGGCTATGCCACATAAAGTTAATCCTATAGATTTTGAAAATGCTGAAGGGAATTTGTCATTTGCTAACTCCCAATTTATATTTCTTGCTGAAAAACTACCGATATCTAGACTTCAAAGAGATTTAACTGATTCTACAGTTTCAAGAAATATTGGTGTCCCATTAGCTCATACATTAATTGCTCTGAACTCTTTAAATAAGGGATTAGATAAAATTGATGTCAATAAATCTGTAATCAAAAAAGATTTAGATGATAACTGGGTTATTGTTTCGGAGGCAATTCAAACAATTCTTAGAAGAGAAATGGTTCCTAACCCTTATGAGATTTTAAAGGATCTCACAAGAGGTAATAAGAAGATAAATCAAAAATTATTATCAGTTTTTATTGAAGAATTACCAGTAAGTAATGCAATAAAAGAAGAACTCAAGTCAATTACCCCACATAACTACCTAGGAAATTCAACAAAATGATAAAATCAGTAGTTGGTTTTATTTTAAGAATATTACCAAGACCATTCCTTCAACTTATTAGTAAACCTATATTCAAATTTATTTCAATATTTTACAGAGGAAATAATGTAGAATGTCCAATTTGTACTTCAAAATTTTCAAAATTTTTTCCTTATGGAAGAAATTCTAGAGATAATGCTTTATGTACCAATTGTTTATCTCTGGAAAGACATAGACTATTATACATATATCTTTTTGAGAAAAGTAATCTATTTAAAAATAAAATAAATTTATTACACATTGCTCCGGAGGAATGTTTTATTAATGTTTTTAAAAATCATGATAATATAACTTATACAACTGCAGATTTAGAATCACCTTTAGCTCAAATAAAGATGGATATTCATAATATGCCATTTAAAGATAATATATATGATTTTATATTATGTAACCACGTTTTGGAACATGTTGAAGATGACTTAAAAGCATTAAGTGAAATAAAAAGAGTACTTAAAAAAGGTGGAAAAGGCATAGTTCAAGTTCCTTTTTATAATCCTATACCAAAATATACAATAGAGGATAAGAATATTAAATCAAAAAAAGACAGAGAAAAATATTATGGTCAATCAGATCATGTTAGAAAATATGGTGAAGATTATAAACAAAGATTAGAGTCTACTGGACTAAAAGTTGAAATTAAATACCCTTCTGATTTTTTGAGTAGAAGTGAAATGAAATTATATAGTGTATTCGAGACAGAAGAAATTTATATTATAAGCAAATAATTTACTTAAACTGAGAATACATATATCCAGTCCCATAACCTAAAAATTGGACAAAGGAAGTTATAACAGATAAAAATCCAATAAGAGGATTAAAATTAATTATTGTTGAGCTTAAAAATATTAGAGAAAAATAAAAGCCATATAGAGATTGAATCAAAATCATATAATGATTTTGAAATAAAATATCAGACATGTTAGAAACAAAAAATCCTAAAATAAAAAATGTTGGAAATAGATGAAAAAATCTAAATGTACCTTTATATTTTAAATTTAAATAATGCCTTCCTTTACCAGATTTAAACATCTGCTTAAAAAAATTGGAGAGATTTGTTCTTCTCTTATGATATACTTTAGCATCAACTATTAACCCTGATTTTTTTCCAGAAAATAAAAGTTTATACGATAAGTCTAAATCTTCTCCATATTGTCTTATATCTGAAAAACCATCAACATCATCAAAAGCATTTTTCTTAATTCCCATATTGAATGATCGGGGTAGAAATTTATCTATTGATTTTTTTCTTCCTCTAATTCCTCCAGTTGTTAGGAAAGAAGTCATAGAATAATTAATTGACTTCTGTAAGTAACTAAAGCTTTTATCCATCATATCCGGTCCACCATAAAAGTCTACATTATTTTTTTCAAGAAATTTATTAACCTCAAAAAAATAATTTTTTGGAATTGTACAGTCAGAATCAAAAAAAATTACCCATTCACCTTCAGATTTATTTACACCATAATTTCTAGCTAAAGCAGGACCTCTGTTTTCAATAAAAAAGTATTTTATGGTAATGTTTTTTTTAAAAGCATCAACTATCTCTCTAGATGACTTTTCAGATCCATCATCTACAACTATTATTTCTAAATCTTTAAATTCTTGATTTACTATACTATCTAGAAGCTCATACATTTCCTCAGGTCTATTATAAACCGCAATTACTATAGAAAACTTATTTTTTTTTGGCATTACCAGTTTTTTCAATTTTATACCCTTTTTTATCTGAATTAATTTGAATAAATAATTCTGATAAAAAACCAACTAAAAATAATTGAACACCAATAATTATTGCTAAAAGTGCAATATAAAATAATGGCTGATCAGTAACTGGTCTAATTAAATCTAAAGGGATATTTTGAGATAATTTTGAAATTTTCTCATAAATGATAAAACCTGCTGAAATAAATCCTAGAAGAAAGAATAAAACACCAAAGGACCCAAAAAAATGCATTGGTCGCTTTCTAAATCTATATACAAAGCTTACGGATAATAAATCTAAAAAACCTCTTATATATCTTTCCATTCCAAATTTGGTAACTCCATACTTACGTTTATTATGGTTAACTTCTTTTTCAGCAATTTTATTAAAACCATTCCACTTTGCAATTAGGGGTATATACCTATGCATTTCTCCATACAAATTAATAGAATTAATAACTTCCTTCCTATATATCTTAATTCCGCAATTAAAATCGTTGAGTTTAATTCCAGAAAAAAGCCTAGTAACCAAATTAAAGAATTTGGAGGGAATAGTTTTAGTAAGGGGATCATTTCTTTTCTTTTTCCATCCAGAAACTAAATCATATTTATTCTCAATAATCATAGAATATAAAGGAAGAATTTCTGATGGATCATCTTGCAGATCTGCATCCATAGTTAAAACATAATTTCCTTTACAAACTTTAAATCCTGCATCTAATGCATCGGATTTACCATAATTTTCTAATAATTTAATTGAAATTATATTTTCATGTTTATTTGATAACTTAACTATCTCATCCCAAGTTTTATCATCACTACCATCATCAATTAAAATAACTTCAAAGTCATTTAAATTTTTGTCAATATTTGAAAAAATCAGATTTACCAATGGCTTAATTGATTCCTCTTCATTAAAAGCAGGAATTATAATTGAAAGATTCATCTAACTAATATTTGTTTTATTTCCATAAACTACTCCAGATACCTTACCCTTTAATGACCAATCCATCCATGGCGAATTTGATGATTTAGATAAATTAGTAATTTCATTATAATCCCAAGATCCTTCTTCATCTAGAATAGTCAATGATGAAAATGATCCTTCTTCAATTTTAGGAATATCTAAACCTAAAATTTTTCTAGGATTAACTGTAAATTTTTCAATTAAAATATCTAAAGAAATATGTCTAGAAATTTCTAGAATATTTGAATAAAATGTTTGTATAGATATTATCCCAAAACTTGCTTTCTCAAACTCACAATTTTTAGAATCAATATCTTGAGGTTGATGGAAAGAACTGATTACATCTACTGTACCATCATTAATTCCCTTAAATAATTCATTTATATCATCTCGAGATCTTAATGGAGGATAAACTTTATAGTTAGTGTCAAAATCTAAAATTTTCGAGTCGTCTAATAATAAATTATAAATAGGTACATCACAGCTTACATTCAAACCTTTTTTCTTAGCTTTTCTAATTAATTCTACAGACTCCTTTGTACTAATTCCAGAAAAATGAATTTTACCTCCTGCATATTCAAGTAAGGAAAGGTGTTTTTCAATATCAATAGTTTCAGATATATTAGGAATAGATTTTAGGCCTAATATATTACTATTAATTCCATCATTAACTAAGCCATCAGATAGATTTTTCTCTTGAGGTCTTGAAATATACAGTCCATCAAATTGCTTAAGGTAAATCAATGTATTTAAAATCAATTCAGAATTTTTAATCTGAGAATCTGAAAAAGCTAAAGCTCCTTCCTTGTGTAAATCAATGAGATCGTTCATTTCTAAACCCTCTGAATTTTTAGTTATTGATGCAGTAGGATGAATTAAACAATAATCATTCTTAGATTTATTTTTGATATATGCTATATCATTTTTAGATTGAATAACAGGATTAGTATAGGGGGTAATTAAAACATCTGTAAACCCCGAATTAGATGATAATTTAGTGGCAGAGATAATATCCTCTTTATATTCATATCCTGGATCACAAAAATTAGCGCTGAAATCCATCCATCCTAATGTAACTTTCTTCTTTTCACAGTTGATAATTCTCTTTACTTTTTCATTTATTTTATTACGAGAAATTTTTGAGATTTTACCATCAGATGATATTAATATATTAACTAAAGAATTATGGTATTTTGATGTTGGATCTAAAACTACTAAAGAATTGAGCAACAAAGACATTAAATGCAAATTTAGATAAAACTAAAATATATTTAGTACTAATTCATGTAAATAGTCTCTTCCCTATCTGGTCCTAACGAAATTAACTTGACATCAACTCCTACCTCACTTACTATAAAATTTATATAATTTTTAAAATTATCTTCTAAATCATCATATGATCTTGCTTTATTTGATTTAGATGTCCAACCTTTAAAAGATTTAAAGATTGGATTTATATTTTCAGAATCGATTGAAGATGGAAAATAATCAATTATTTCACCATTATATTCATAACCAATACAAACTTTAACATCATTGAAACCTGATAAAACATCAGCTTTCATCATATAAAGATCTGTAACTCCATTTAGCATAAT